>OCTW013419799.1_pt1 | contig 32293 bp, 26 predicted proteins | sample 1539671 | NCBI WGS metagenome assembly OCTW01 (sample SAMN02144230, study PRJEB22623) | gut metagenome | biome: sheep rumen | host: Ovis aries | place: New Zealand | reverse complement strand
ATCATCACTGCCTTTGTCAGCACCTTCCTGATGCAGAGCTGCATGGCATGAACATCCCGCAGCAACATCATGCGCAGCCATATTTCTGCGATTTCTGCGATTTCTGCGAGACAAAAAAACACTATTATCTGTGTGACATTAAAAAATCTGTGAGATCTGAGAGATCTGTGCGACAAATAATAAACAACAACTAAATATCTGTGAGCAATATGAGAAAGATTGATCTGATAGTCATCCACTGCAGTGCGACGAGGGAGAACAAGCCGTTTCCGGTGACGTCGCTCATCGCCTGCCACGACAGCCGGTACGGATTCACCGGCTACCACTACTACATCACCCGCGACGGCGAGATCTACCAGACGCGCCACGAGAACCTCGTCGGCGCCCACGCCCGCCACTACAACCAACACTCCATCGGCATCTGCTACGAGGGTGGACTGGACGCCCAGGGCCGACCCAAGGACACCCGTACCCCCGAGCAGAAGGCCACCCTGCATGCCCTGCTCAAGTCTCTCCGCGTCGATTACCCCGAGGCAGTCATCCTCGGTCACCGTGACCTCCCCAACGTCCACAAGGACTGTCCGTGCTTCGATGCCCAGCAGGAGTATAGGGACATCTGATGAAAGAAGTCTGATGTGTGATGTAAGATGTCTGAAGTAAACTGTTAGCCCCCACCCCATCCCGCCAAGAGGATGTGCTTCCACTCGACAGAAGCGCATCCTCTTTTCTGGTTAAAGATGTCAGTCTCCTATCCCCTGTCATTTATGTCCAACATTTCCCCCACACCACCAAAACAATAGTATAAAAATCTGTTCACACGCAGAGCCTCAGGCACTAATACGCCAGGACGGGCCAGAGGTCGCGGATGCGCGACTCGGGGTCCCAGCGGTCGCCGAAGGTCCAGCGGGCGGTGACGGTGTGGTACTCGGGGGCACCGGGTGCCGTGCGCAGGTTGTCGTCCAGCCAGCCGCTGTGTCCGCCATCGCGCCAGCAGGCCCAATAGTAGGTGCGCAGGCCCCACGGACAGGGGTCGAGAACCTTGTCGGTATAGGCGTAGGCGATGTTCTTGTCGAGGATGTTCTGCGACAGGTGGCAGTGGACGAGGAAGAACTGCGCGTCGTGGTGGTAGCGGCCGAGATGGGTGGGCACCTTGGCGTCGAACTCGGAGTCGACGATGACGAGTTTCTTGTTGGGGTCGCCGCGACCGTCGTGCCAGAGGATGGCATGTCCGTCGCCGAGGAACTTGGTGCGAGTGACGTAGCAGGTGCCTCGCGGACACAGGAAGTCGACACCGCCGCAGCGCAGGTCGAGGTCGGCGTGGTAGTACATGCCGTCGTTGCCCCACAAGGACAGGGCGTCGTTGCCGTCGGAACCGATGTTGCTGTTGATGATGATGGTGCGCGTGCCCTTGCCGTAGACGGCAAACTGGTGGGCGGTGGTGGCCTCGACGGTGGTGCCGTAGTTGTTGTAGACGGTCAGTCCGCTGATGACGCAGTCGTCGGCACCTTCCTGCAGGACGATGGCACCGGGGCCTACGGGTTGTCCGTTGTGCTGCTGCTTGGGCATCTTGCTGCGCAGCTCGGCAATGCGGATGATGGTGCTGTCGCGCTGTTCGCCCACGAGCACGATGTTGGGACGGTCGATGATGACCTTCTCCTGGTACAGGCCTTTCTTGATGAGAATCTTATAGGGCGTCTTGCCGTTTACCGGTGCGTCCTCGATGGCTTGCTGGATGCGCTGTCCGGGCTGTACGACGGCGTCGAAGAGGGCTTCGTTGACGACGGGCTTGCGGAACATGACGATGGTGCCGTTCTCGTTAGCGCCCTTGGTGGTGAGGCTGATGGCAACCTTGTGCTGCGGGTCGTACTGGTCGGCCCACTGGTCGTAGATGGGATAGAGTGCTGCCAGGCGGTCGAAGAACCAGCCGTAGCCGTTGCGCCGCTCGTGACCAATCTGTTCCAGTCGGCGACGGGGAATGCCGTCGCGGTCGCAGACGAACGGCTCGCAGCGCTTCAGGTCGTAGTAGCGCGCCCAGAGCGGCGCGGTGGCCGTCGAATCCTCAAAGAGCACCTTGTCGTGGTCGGGACTGCCCCTGTCGCCGGTATAGGTCTGGCGCAGGCCGGTGAGCTTGTATTTGTCTATCCAGCGCATGGCGGCATGGACGGCTTTCTTCACGCGGTCGTCGGGATTGGGCAGCGACATAAGCAGGCGTACGATGCTGCCACTCTCTGACGAGCAGTACGACGGCAGCTCGAAGGCACGGGCGGGTGCGGGCAGATAGGTGTCGCGGTCGTGCTGCTGGCACCATACCGTCAGCTCGCCGTTGGTCACGATCTGGGTCTTCAGAATGCATTCGATGCCCATGTCGAAGGCCTTGAGCATGCGCTTCTTCATCTTCTTGTCGACGATGCCCTGATAGGGCTGGCGGCCCTCGGCGATGTCGCGCAGCATGGTCAGCGTGTGCGTCATAGCGTTGTCGTTGTAGGTGATGTGTATCTGATAGCCCTTGGGGTTCGGCCAGAACTGGGGCCAGCCGCCATTGGGGTACTGTCCGCTGAGCAGGTAGTCGACGGCCTGGCGCACGGCATCACGGTAGCGCACGTCCTTGGTGGCCTGGTACAGTCGGGCCAGGAAGGTCATCTGCATGGTGGTAGCGCCATTGTCGGTCGTGGAGTCGTCGCGACGCTGCTTGTCGACGGCTATCGTCGCCTTCTCGTCGGCCGTCAGCGGACGGGCCATGTTGATGTTCTTGGGCCAGCCGCCCGTAACGCGCTGGTAGAGCAGCACCTGGTCGCCGATGCGTCGTGCCTCGTCGGTCGTGAAAAACTCGGAACGCGTCTCGCGCAGTCCCTTGTCGCGTTCCTTGAGTTGTGCACTGGCCGTCAGGGTCATCGCCAGCAGCAGGAGTGTAGCTAGTAGTTTGGACATGGGGTGTTGGGCGTTGGGTGTTGGTTATGTGTGAAGGTCCAATTCTACCGGGCAGTGGTCGGAGCCGAGGATGTCGGTGTGTATCTTGGCGTCGGCAATCTGCGGGCGCAGACGCTCGCTGGCGACGAAGTAGTCGATACGCCAGCCGGCATTCTTCTGACGCGCCTGGAAGCGGTACGACCACCACGAGTACGTGACCTGCTCGGGATATAGCGTGCGGAAGGTGTCGATGAAGCCACTATTTAATAAGGTGGTGAACTTGGCGCGCTCCTGGTCGGTGAAGCCGGCATTCATGCGGTTGGTCTTGGGGTTCTTCAGGTCTATCTCTTCGTGCGCCACGTTCAGGTCGCCACACAGGATGACGGGCTTCTGCTCATCCAGCGCCTTCAGGTACGTCCGGAAGTCGTCCTCCCACGTCATGCGGTAGTCGAGGCGCTTCAAGCCGTCCTGCGAATTGGGCGTGTAGCAGGTTACCAGATAGAACTGCTCCATCTCCAGCGTGATGACGCGACCCTCGTGGTCGTGCTCGTCGATTCCTATCCCATAGGTAACACTGAGGGGCTTGTGCTTGGTGAAGATGGCGGTACCCGAGTAGCCTTTCTTCTCGGCGTAGTTCCAGTACGACGTATAGCCCTCGAACTCGAGATCCAGCTGTCCCTCCTGCATCTTGGTCTCCTGCAGGCAGAAGAAGTCTGCATCCAGCTCCTTGAAAATCTTGCTGAAGCCCTTGCCCTCGCACGCCCTCAGCCCATTCACGTTCCAACTAATTAGTTTCATACCTCTTACATCATACCTCTTACATCACACCTCTTACATCATACATCATACCTCTTACCTCTCACTCCTCTCATACTCCGTTGCTGCCAGGATGAAGGCGCCGAACACCTTACCCTCGGTATAGAAGCTGGGCGATGAGGGGTTGCTGACGGTAGGCTCCGTGTCCTTGCCCAGCAGGTAGTATGCTGCCGAGCCGTCGCGGTAGTCCTTGCCACCCAGTCCGGCCGACTTGCAGCAACCGATGAGGTGCACCCCACCCTTGCCGTCACTCACCATAAACTGCTCGATGATGCCCTTGTAGGCCTTCTTGGCGATGACGGCATATTTCTTGTCGAGCAGTCCCAAGCGCACCGCCTTGAGATAGGCAGCGGTGAAGATGGCCGTGCACGACGACTCGAGGTAGTTGCTGACGGGCTGATCGGTATAGCGATAGGAGGCGTTGTAGGTTGTGGCCTTGAAGCTTCCGTCGTGTGCCACCAGCTGATACCAGCAGCCGGTCTTCGCATCCTGACGAGCTGCCAGTCCCTGCGCCAGCGGTTGCAGCTGACTGAACAGTATCTGGTAGGCGATGGAGTGTGTGTCGCCCTTCTGCTGCATCTGTTCCAGGATGTCCACCAGCGCCAGGAAGTACCATCCGATGGCACGTCCCCAGTATTCGGCGCTGTGGTACACCTCGGCACCCTTGACGGCGCTGATGCCTGCCCAGTCCTTGGCGGCCTGTCCGCCAGGCTCGGCGGTGAAGGCGTGGTAGAGCAGCTGCGTGTCGTCGTTCCACAGGAACTTCCACGCAATGTTGAACTGATGGGCTATCAGGTCCCAGTCGTTGTTGCTGACGGGCTTGTAGTCCTGGTATTCGTTGATCATCTGTGCCAGCAGGGCCGGTCCCATGTACTGTCCGTCGCACCACATCTGGTTCACGTAGTTCGCCTTGTGCCACCAGCCTCCGGCAGCACTGGACAGCGTGGTGTTCTTGATGGCGTAGGTACTGTTGGCTGTGCGGATGCCCTGCAAGGCTGCTGCCATGCGCTCGTCGGCCGTCAGCAGCGTCGTGGCATTGCTGTACGTCTCGCTGTCGGCAAAACGTCCGCTGGCCGCCAGCTGACGCAGTTTGAAGTACAGCTTGACGGCGTTCAGGTCGTCGAAGCTCTTGCCCAGCTTGCCGGCCTCGGCAATGTCGAAGCGGCATCCGTAGTCCTGCATGGCGTAGAACCACGGCTTGACGTCGACCTCCTTGCTGTCCTTGTAGTAGTCCACGGCCTCAAGGATGGCCTTCGCCACCAGTCCCGGCACGTAGTCGAGCACCTTCTTCGTGTTCCTGGCCTGCTCCGTCTGGCGCCCCCGGTCGTCAAAGACGCCGAAGCCCGCCTGCTTGGTATTGGCGTAGAAGTCGTTGATACGCGAGTTGATGACCAACTCCGAATAGCGCACACCCTTTTGGAACTTGCAGGCCGCACCGGCCTTCCTGGGCACCTGGGGCTTCTTCTTGCCCCCTGCCGTCATCGTCGTTCCAAAAGCCAGCAGCACTGCTGCCAACAGTAATAATCTCTTCATTCTATAGTCTTTTTAAGTAGCTCTGTGTGCAAAGATACATTTTTTTTATGAAACACAACCACTTCGCTAGCAGTTTTTTTGTATTTATGATAATTATTGGCCACAAAGTAACAGTATTTCCCGTTTTTTTTGCTATCTTTGCAGCCATGTAGACATCCGAGCGACCGGCCACAGAAAAAGGACGTGTGTTTCGTTGAACAAAACAGGGTGTTCGCTGAAAAGATTTCAGTGGAACGCCCATTTTTCATACCTTTGCACCAGTAACATTATTAAATTAACACATAACAGTATGAAGAAAACAATCCTAATGATTCTACTCTGCATCTTCAGCAGTCTGACGATGCGAGCCGGCGATTACCAGTACCTGGTTTTCACCCTGAGTGACGGCACCACACAGGCCGTGACGGCCACAGACCTCAGTATCGCGTTTACCGGCGACAACCTCGTAGCCACCAGCGGCAACGAGACGCTGGCTACCCTACCCCTCTCGACGCTGGCCAGCATGGAGTTCTCGACCGACGGAACGACTGGCATCAGTCAGATTAGCGCTGACCAGCTCATCACCGACGGCAACACCGTCATCTACGACATGCAAGGACGGCAGATGCCGCAAGGCGCTGCGCTGCCCAAAGGTGTGTACATCGTGAAGAACAACAACAGAACGCTTAAAGTGAACATCAGATGAAGAAGACTCTTTGCACTATAGCCGCAGCGCTGACGATAGCAGCAGCCACGGCACAGACATTGAACATCGGCGTAGGCAGCGTGACAGACCAGTTCCCTGCCTCTCAGACCGGTAAGATGACTTTCGCAGGAGGCAGCACGATGACCATCCTGGGCAAGACTTATACGCTGAGCGACATTACCAGCATGACGACCGACGAGAGCACCGTCACGGACAATCAGGTAAACGTAGTCTACAACGGCACGGAAGCCTTGGTGTACGTGGCCGGCAACATCGCCCAATACATCACGGCGAGCGTCAGCGGTGCGCACGTCACCATCGAGCAGAGTGCCGACATCACCAACGACCTCATCAACGACGGTACGATGCAGGAGATTGTCTATAACCTGAGCGGTGCCTCTACGGACGGATCGCTGACCTTGGGCGGTTCGGCCAAGTGTGAAGTAGCCCTGAACGGACTGGAGTTGACGAACCCCAGCGGCGCGCCGATCAACATCACCAACGGCAAGCGCATCGACTTGAGCGTGAAGAAAGGTACGGAGAACACGCTGAAGGACGGCAGTGCCAGCAATGCCAAGGGCTGTCTGTACTGTAAGGGACACCTGGAACTGAAAGGCAAGGGTGTGCTGAACGTTTATGCCTACGGCAGTGCTGCACACGGCATCAAGAGTGGCGACTACATGGAGATGAAGAATTGTACGGTGAACATCCTCGCCGCTACGAAGGACGGTATCTCGTGCAACGAGTACTTCCTGATGGAGAGCGGAACGCTGAACATCAGCGGTGTAGGCGACGACGGCATCCAGTGTGACATTGACAACGCCGAGGGCACTCCCATCGCTGCCACCGATGCAGCCGAGGGCGGTCACGAGGACGAGGACACGGGTAACATCTACATCGCCGGCGGCACCATCACCGCTAGCATTACAGCCGACGCCTGCAAGGGCATCAAGAGCGAGGGCGACATGAACATCAGCGACGGTACCATTACCATCACCACCAGCGGTGGCGGCGTTTGGGACGCTGACAAGGTGAAGACAAAGTCGGCTTCCTGCTTAGGTGCTGACGGCAACGTGAACATCAGCGGCGGCACACTGACGCTGACCAGTACGGGTGCCGGTGGCAAGGGTATCAATGCCGACGGGGCACTGACCATAGGTGGCGGCACGACGACCGTCAAGACCAGCGGCAATGCCGTAGTTGCCAGCTCGACAGGCACGCTGTCCGTTGTCACATCATCATCACAGTTAGACCGTTATGACTCTGACTACAAATCATCGCCCAAAGGCATCAAAGTCGACGGTGCCATCATTGTCAACGACGGCGTCATCAGCGTCACTTGCAGCGGTGCCGGCGGCGAGGGCATTGAGTCGAAGACCAGCATCACCTTCAACGGTGGGCAGACTTACGTCAGTTCGGCCGACGACGGCATCAACGCCTCGTACAACACCGACACCAACGGCAGCGGCGATCTCACCGTCAATGGCGGCTATATCTACTGCATCTCGTCGGGCAACGACGCGATGGACTCCAACGGCAACTTCTACGTCAAAGGCGGACTGGTCTATGCCGTCGGCTGCGGTGGTGCCGAGAAGTCGCTCGATGCCAACACGGAGCAGAACAAGAAACTATACATCAGCGGTGGTACGCTGATAGCCATCGGCGATTTGGAGAACGGCGCCAGCATCAGCGGCGGCACATGCAAATACACCTCTTCGTGGACAAAGAACGCCTGGTTCGCACTATACAACGGCGGCACCCTGGCTGCGGTCTTCAAGACCCCGGCAACCGGCAGCAACACCGGTGGCGGAGGCGGTCCTTGGGGAGGCGGCAGCAGCTCACTGAAGCTCATCGTCTACACCTCGTCGACGCCCACACTCACCTCTGGCGTTACGGTCAGCGACGGTACGGAAATCTGCAACGGTGTACTAAACATCGGTGGAACCGTGAGCGGAGGCAGCAGCATATCGCTTAGCAACTACACGTCGTCAGGCAGTGGCCCCGGCGGTGGTCGCTGGTAAAACAGAAGTCACAACAGATAAAACATCCCTCACAAAGAAAATAAAATGCGATCATTTTCGTTTCTTAAATGGATGAAGCATCAGTCGCGACAAGAGAATATCATTTACTTGGTATTGTGGGTCATGCTATTCATGGCCCCAATACTGAGTTTCTATGTTCGCTCCATCAACGACGACCACTTCACCTTCGAGTGGAGCGAGCTGTGGTTTATATGGCCTAAGTTCGGGGTGTATTTCCTGCTATTCCTGGTGCACAACTTCCTCTTGGCTCCCTTACTCGTCCATGCTCACAAACGGATTCTGTACTTCAGTACCACACTATGCATCGTAGCGCTGTTTACCTTTTACCAATGTAACACGAGGCCTGACGAGTTCAAGCGTCACCACCATCACCGGGCAGAACACAGGATGGAGCCCAGGGGCGACAGGCCCGACTTTGAACATCGTGACGGTGAGGATCCCTTCGACGCTCCTCGCAAGCCTCAGCACTTCCGACGCCATCAGGGACCGCCTCCTGCCATCATCGGTGAGCACGATATCATTTCCGTTGTCATCCTCCTTCTGATGTTTGGCGCTAATCTGAGCATCAAGGGCTACTACAAGCATCGCCAAGACCAGCGTAAGCTGGAATCGCTGCAGAAGGAGAACCTGAAGCACCAGCTGGAGTATCTGAAGTATCAGATCAACCCGCACTTCTTCATGAATACACTGAACAACATCCACGCCCTGGTAGACATTGACCCCGAGAAGGCCAAGAGCACCATCGTGGAACTGTCGAAGATGATGCGTTTCATCCTCTACGAAGGCGACAAGAACGGCGTTCCCCTCCATCGCGAATGCGAATTCATCCGCACCTACATCACCCTGATGCGACTGCGCTATACCGACAAAGTCAAGATCCATGTTGACCTGCCTCATGAGTTGCCCGACAAGACCGTGCCGCCACTGATGCTCATCAGCTTCATCGAGAATGCCTTCAAGCACGGCATCAGCTATCAGCACGACTCGTTCATCGACATCAGGCTGGAAGTCAACAAAGGCCAGCAGCTGCACTTCACCTGCCACAACTCCAAGGCCGACAAGCCCAACGAGGAGAAAGGCGGCATCGGACTCGCCAACGTCAGACAGAGACTGCGACTGCTGTACGACAGCAACTTCACACTCAACATACAGGACAACCCTGACACTTACAACGTCGAACTAACAATACCACTATGATACGATGCATGGCCATAGACGATGAGCCCCTGGCTCTTCAACAGATAGCAGCCTATATCGGCAAGGTTCCCTACCTGGAACTGGCGGCACAGTGCCAGAGTGCCGTAGAGGCACGGCAGTTTTTAGAGAGCGACACTGTGGATGCTATTTTCTGCGACATCAACATGCCTGACCTCAACGGCATGGATTTCGTGAAGTCACTGACAGCTCCACCGCTCATTGTCTTCACAACGGCCTATGCCGAATATGCCGTCGAGGGTTTCAAAGTGGCCGCCGTCGACTACCTGCTGAAGCCCTTCGGACTGCAGGACTTCCAGCGCGCCGCCAACCGTCTCAAAGAGCGATTAGAGAGCACTGCCGCCACCGCCTCTTCAGTCAATACACCCGCTGTCAGCAGTTTCCCCGCTGACCATAACGTCCTTTTCCTGAAGACGGAATACCGCATCGTCAAGATAAGCATCAGTGACATCCGCTACGTCGAGGCCATGAGCGAATACCTGAAGGTACACCTGAAAAGCCAGCCCAAGCCTATCGTCACACTGCTGTCGATGAAGAAGATGGAAGAGCACCTGCCTGCCAACTTCATGCGCATCCATCGTTCCTACATCATCAACCTCGATGCCATTCAGGAGATCAACAAGAACCGCGTTATTATGGATGCTGAGACCTACCTACCAGTCGGCGACAACTACAAAGAAACATTTCAACATTATCTTGACGCAAAATTTCTTGGCAAATAGATTATTATTTCGTATCTTTGCAGCCTGAAAAGAAAAGCAGAATAAAGATATGATGAAGAAACTATTTACACTGATACTGGCGACCATGCTCGTCTCACCCGTCTTTGCACAACTGGACAATGTCGGCACTCGCACCCGCTTCAATCACAACAATACCGAGAGATACTACGGCATACGCCTCGGTCTGAACGTTGCTTCGTTAAGCAGTGATATGGCCGACATGGACATGAACAGTCGTACAGGACTAGCTTTCGGAGGCGTCTATGGCATCCAGCTGGCCAACTCCATGCCTATTTGGCTGGAGCCGGGATTATACTATTCTGAGAAGGGTGGCAAGACGCACGATGTCAACGGAGACCGCGTCACCTGCCGAATCTCCTATTTGGAGATACCCGTAGTGGTGAAGTATGCCTTCGACGTTGCTGACGATTTCTACGTAACGCCATTCTTAGGCGGTTTCGTGTCATTAGGCATAGCCGGCAAAGTTAAAGAGTATGGTCCCCAACATTCCTACAGCTCGTATAACGACGTGAATCGTCCCGACGCCGGACTGCGCATCGGGTGCGGTGCTGAGTACATGATGGTCTATGCCGAGTTAGGCTTTGACTTCGGACTGGCCAACATCAGTAAAGACGACTTCAAGAGGGTACGCACACAGACATTCTTTATCAATGTCGGTGTGGACTTCTAAGCTCCTCACCTCTTGCTTCTCACCTCTAATTTACTGAATCTTATAGTCCGTGTAGTCACCCTTGCGTCCGTTCATACGAAGCTCACGGATAGCTGAAGTCTTGGCATCCACAACCAGCATGAATGAAGTAAACAGCTGACGCTTCTTTTTCTCCGGTGTGATGGTGATGGTCTTCTGTCCGTTCTTGGTAGTGACGGTCAGGTCGTTGCCCATAGGAAGCGTCTGGTTGTTGATGACAGCCTTTAAGACTTCATGGAAAGTGGCAAACTGAGCATTCTTGCGGCTGTCGGTTACATGCTGCTTGCCGCCCATCGTCATCGTAAACTTCGTACCTTCCATGATCAGCGCCTCCTTGCCGCCATCAGTCAGGATGCTGATGTAGTCGGGTTTGCGGATGGTCATATTGCCTGTTGTCACAGCATCCTGTGTGACAGCAGCACGATGTTGGGTACGGGTTACATTCTGTGCATGAACACTAAGCACTAACGTGCAGAAAAGCATTAAAAACAGTTTCTTCATATCTTTGTATTATTAATCGTTTCTAAAGTATCTTTGTATTATTAATTGTCTCTAAAGTATTGAATGCCATCTTCGTCACGCCCTCCAGTCCGTGCAGCATCAGGCTCTGACCAGTCAGGAACAAGTTGGATACGGGGGTCTTGGATGACAACATGGTCATCAGCGGCATACGGCAGTCTTTCCGGACGCCAAAGGCTGAACCACAGGGTGACAGCGTATAGTCACGCCAGGTCAGCGGCGTGCTGGTGTATCGTTTCTCTATCATGTCGCTTAACCCCGGAAGGACGTTCTCGGCCAGTCGGATGCACTCCGTCGCCCACTGTTCCTTCTGTTGTTCGTAGGGTTCTCCACGGTGACCAACAACGGTATTTTCCCATGTCTCGCACAAAGACCAAGGAAGCGGTGTCAGCAGGTCTATCTGCCTCACGTAGCGGGAGTTGTTCTCAGGTACCCTTGCACTGACCATCACGCCTCCGATGCCGTCGCCTTCTTCATGGAACGTCCAAACATTAGCCTTGCGATACACGTACTTGTTATGATTGAAATAAGGCAGCACATCCGGTTTCAGCACCAGCGAGACGGTAAACATGCCAAAGGTATTCTCTAGCATTCCGATGCGGCGGAAGAACATACTCTTCTGCAGTCTGGCATCCTTTAGCCAGCCTAAGGTCAGCTTAGGATGCACGTCGCTGACGAACAGGCTGCCTTCAAAAATCTCTCCGTTGGTACATCTGGCCGCCACAATCTTGTTTTCTAATGCTTGCTCAGAAGCGTTGGCCTGCAGCAATTCACAAACCTCCGAATCGCAGCGTATCTCCCCACCGGCAGCCTCGATGTCCTTGATGAGTGAGTTGACAATCAGATTGCCGCTACCCTTCAACCGCCAGCTGCTCTGAACATAGCTGCTCAGGCCGTGGGCAAAGGTGAACAAGGGCAATGACTCACGACGCAGTTCCATCTTCATGGCCGCTGCCGAGACGATATGAACAAGCAAAGGGTCGTGGAAGAGCGACGTCAGATAGTCGTAGGCATTCACCTGACTGCATTCCTCCATAGGTGGCAGGTCGCGCAGCATGGCTGTAAACTGTTGCAGTGCAGCACGTTCCTGTGGGAAATAGTCGCTTAGCACATCGGCAAAATGGTCGAAGCCCTCAGCCAACGGAAAGGTCTGACTGCCAATGGTTATCTGGTCAAAACCGTCCTTGTCGAGACGTTGCCAGGGAAGATCCAGCAGTCCTAAAGTCTTAAAGGCATCGTGCAGGGATTGTCCCTCATCCAGTCCACCGACATAGTGCAGTCCGGTGTCGAACTCCATTCCGCCACGACGATAGCTTTGCAGACATCCTCCTGGCGCATGCTGGCGCTCCAAGACAACGACGTGCCGCCCACTCAGGGCTAACTGGCGGGCACAGATCAGTCCACCCAGTCCACTACCTATGATTACTACGTCGTATTTCATCGCCTCTCACCTCTTATTTCTTATTCATCCATCTATAGACAGCAGGCTGAAGCACATAGGACAGTACAACGGCAGCCAATAGTCCGACAAGCGTAGAGAAGCCCACGCTGCGAATGGCTGGATGCTGTGCGAGCAACATGCTGCTGACGGTGATGATGAGGATAATGGCTGACAACAACACGGCAGTCTTGTGGTAATGCAGATTGCCTTGCAGGAGACCATTCATCACAAAAATACTATAGTCAACACCGATACCAAAGATAAAGGTGGAGATGATAATACTGATGAGGTTGAACTGCACACCGAAGATGTTCATGACACCCAATACAATGAGCCAACTTAGAAGGATGGGGGCAAACCCCAGCAGGGTGTCTTTCATCTTGAAGTGGAACGAAAGCAGCAGCACCACAAAGACAAACGCCATCGACAGCCATTGCAGCGTATCGAAGTCACTGCTCATCTGCAGCAGCGTGTCGGTAGTATAATAATAGGTGTCGAGCACCAGCAGACTCGGATGGCTGCTGACGGCATCGCAGATACGGATATAGTCGCTGTTGCTACTACGGACAGAATCGTTCTGGCAGCGCACGGAGGTAAAAACCAGATAGTCGCCGCCGTACGACTCCTCTGTCAGCGTAGACAGGTAACCTTCAGGAATGATGTTGGCCTCATAGAGTGCTGCAGGCTCATAATCGGCATTTGCTGCCTCAAAGAACGCACTGAAGGCATCGGCATTCAGACCGGCCTTGGGAGCCGTCTCGCTGATTAGTTTCCTGACTGTTGCCTGACGCTCCGGGGTCCAATAGCGATGCCAGGCGTCAATGCGCTGCTGTTGGATGTGCAGCGGAACCAACAGCTGATTGGTATGGGTATAGCCCTTCACCAGTCCGATGCGCTGCAGCGAGTCCAGTTTGCGGTCGAGCAGTGCGAAGTTGTCGAGGGCTTCTTCCATCGTGCGTCCCTCGCTGGCGAAGTATTTGGTCTTGTCGCCGGTATAAGTCTTGTCGCGGAGCAGGTTCTCTGAATGCTCCGTGATGTCGGCATCGTAGCCTAAGTTGTGCATGTCAGCATCAAAATGTGTACCTCCAATGAGGAAGGCACCGATACCGACAAGTGTTATCAGCAGAATCACTGCGATAAGTGGTTTCTTTCGGTCGAAGGGATAGTAGTTGATGCGGTCAATAAAGGCAGGGAACGGAGCCGTATTGCTTTTTCCTCTTAACATCTGCGGCAGATAGGTCAGCGAGAACAACGTGGTGCCGAGGATGGCAAAGGCTGCAAACAGTCCGAAGTCACGCAGCAGGTCTGTATTGACAAAGATAAGTCCTGCAAAGGAGCCGATGGTAGTAACGCATCCTAACAGCACGGGCTTGACCTGGTCTTGCAGCAACTGGTCGGTATCGTTCACATAACGATGATGCGTCAGCACATGAAGCACATAGCTCATGGCCACTCCCAAGACGACACCGCCAATACCTAACGCCAATAGCGAGAACTCGCCTTTCAACCAATACATCATGGTCAGACCGAAGAGCGTGCCAAAAGCCACTGGCAACAACAGAAGGGGAATTGTGTCCCAACGGCGGAAGCAGTATAGCAGGAGCAACAGTACCAACAACAATGCACCGGCTATCGTCGTGGTCAGGTCGTGCTTAATCTGTGTAGAGTTATAGAATCCGCTAGCTGGGGTGCCGTGATAAGTAATACGCACCTCCGGATGACTCTTGGCAAACTGTTCTATCTGCTGGTTCATCATCTGGAACATGGCTGAGCCCTGTCCCGTATTGGTCGACGAATAGCGCGGTGTGAGGAAAGCCAGGCAAACAGTAGAGTCTGGCACAAAGAAATGGCCGTCTATGGTCTGGTAATTACCTGCACTCATCATGGGCGCCAATTGCTCGGCCAGTACCGTACGCATGCCCATTGGATCCATCTGAATGAGTTCAGGGAACATCTCTCCGAACTCTCCCGTCAGGTCGTCGCGGTTCTGCAGCATCTGCCGTTCGAAGTGTTCACGGGTCAGCAGTGTATCGAACCGTGCATAGGCCGTTGTATCGATATAGGCAGGCAGGTGTGCTACCATATAGTCAATAGCCTCGGGTAGCAGGTCTTCGTCCAAGTGGTAGAATATATCGCCAATGACGGAATCCTGGTCCTGAGCCTGCAACGAATCAACGAAAGCGTCACATACCGCAGCCAACTGTTCAGTAGGCGTCGGATGTCCGCTGTCATCTACAGCCTCGAACGTCACAAACACCTTGTCCTTGATTTTCAAGTCGGCAAAGGCCAACTTGGTCGTGCCGTCCTCGTTCTTCGACGACGGCATGAGCTTGTTGATGTCTTCCTCTAAGTGTATCTGGCCGGCATAGTAGCCAAAGAAAACGAAAAGCGCTGTCATGGACAGCCAACAAATAGCCCGATGACTGTGGAAGTAGCGGGCAAGGTGTATAAAAAGACGGGTCATTGGATGAATATTTTCAGATTTACCTCGGCGATAGGTTCCTCGCCGACGCAGCATGTTCCTGTGGCGATCGAGACATTGCCGAACGTCATGGTGAACTGGACTGTAGTCTCAAGGCGCTCACCGACACGAGGCCGACGATGGCAGACGTAGTTCTTCACTTCGCCAATGATGCCCACGGGAGGTTCTGTGAGGTTTTTGGCCAAGGCCTGACAACCAGCCAAGGCCGAGCAGGACTGGGCGATATGCTCAATGATTCCAGACTCGGCCATGGTGCCGTCGGGCAGTATGAAATAATTGTCGGCTTCTACGACCAACGTGGTGGCTGCGCTGTTTTCGTCACGCTGCTCCACCGTATTCACCATAATAAATGGTGCCCGTTGGGGTATTAACCGCAGAATATCATCACCGCTGTAGATCATGCAGCCTGGTGCTCATAGATATAGTCGTACAGATTGTTGAAGGTCTGGATCTTCTTCAGGTCCTCAACGGGGATGGTAATCTTATAGTTGAACTGCACCAGAGCGATGAGGTCTACCAGGTTAATACTGTCAAGATTGAGCGTATCCTTCAGGTTTGCCTCAGGTGCAAACTCGCTCTCTTCGATTTCAAACTCCTCAGCCAGCAGGCTGTTTACTTTTGTGATAATTTCTTCGCGTGTCATAATGATTAATGCTTTATTTTATTTTGGTATTTCGATGTTTCGTTATTTCGTGATGTTCTTGATAATCAGCGTTGAGTTGGTGCCTCCGAAACCGAAGGAGTTGCTCAGGAACATATCAAAATGTTGCTGGCGGGTCTCCGGCAGGACGTTGATGCACTTGGTCACCTCGTCAGGATTCTCGAAGTTCAGCGAGCCTCCGATGAAGTCATTCTTCATCATCAGCACGGAATAGACAATCTCCGAAGCACCGGCCATCCACATCTCATGTCCTGTCAGACTCTTCGTCGAGGTGACAGGCACACGGTAGTCGCCAAACACCTGTGCGATAGCCTCTGCCTCACGGCTGTCACCGATAGGTGTCGATGTGGCGTGGGCATTGACATAACCGATATCTTTGATATTGACGCCTGAACTCTCAACACAACGCAGCAGTGAGCGTGCAGGTCCCTCCACATTAGGAGTGGAGATATGGTCGCCGTTGCCAGAGAATCCCCAGCCCATAATTTCGGCTAAGATGGGAGCGCCACGCTTGACAGCGTGCTCGTAACTCTCGATGATAACCGTTGCAGCACCACCGCTGGGAACCAGTCCGTCGCGGTCGCGGTCAAAGGGACGGCTGGCCTTCGTAGGATCGTCGATACGGGTAGAGAAAGTCTGCAGGGCGTCGAATGAAGCGATGCCATACATGTTGTTCTCCTCAGCACCACCACAGACGATGCAGTCCTGCAAGCCATTCTTGATGAGCAAATAACCCAGTCCTAACGACTGTGAACCGCTGGCGCAAGCTGCCGATGCCGTAAGATTGATACCTTTCAGGTGGAACAGTGTGGCGAGATTCATGGTTACCGTCGAATTCATCGACTGGAAGATGGCGCCACTACCACAGGCAGCGGTCGAGCCAACCTGACGGAACTTGTCCATAGCTACCATAGTAGCCTCAGCTACTGAGTCGTTACCATAGATAACACCCACCTCGTGGCTATCGATATAGTCTTGCTCCAGTCGAGCCTGCTCCAAAGCCTGCACGGTAGCCATATAGGCATACTGTGCCTCCTCAGGCATCATCTGGCGCACATTACGGCTCAACACCTTCTTCAAGTCGGGACGCGGCACGTTACCACAAATGGGCGAACGGAAACCAGCGTCCTTACGCTCCTGGTTGAAAATGATACCGCTACGGCATTCAAACAGAGACTGGCGCACCTCATCGAGCGTCGTACCGATGCACGACCAAATGCCCATTCCCGTTATTACTACTCTTCTTTCCATAATAATCAATTATCTATTATCTGTTATCGATTTCTTAAAACATCTTCTGCGCTTTACGAATTCAGGCTTCAGCGGCTTCCATTGCGACAACTCACGCACATTATCCTCCAACTGCGGTCCCGTCTCGGCCCACTTAAATCCTAAATGGTTATAGATGGGTATCAGGTCGTTGAAGAACAGAGCGTTGACGCCCAGTCCCTGATAGTCGGGACGAATGGCAATGAGCAACATCTCCGCACTATCTTCATGCTTACACAAGAGGCACTTGGCCAGATGCCACCAGCCAAATGGCAGCAAACGTCCATGGGCTTTTTGCATGGCACGCGACATACACCCCATCGTGATGGCAACTCCCACTACTTCTTCCTTGTCGTTCACCACTACAGGAATCAGTCGGTTATCTATCAGTCTCAGATACTTGTCCACGAACTGCTTCTCCTGCTTCTCGGACAATGCAGAGAATCCGAAGATGGGCGTATAGGCCTCGTTGAGCAAATCGAAGACCTTCTTGCCATAACCCCGTTGCGAGATATCCTTATTAGACAGTTTAATGACCTTTAGTCCTATCTGCTCACGGACATACTGAGACGTTCTGGCATAGCGTGCCGGAACCTCTTCAGGAACGTTGATGCGTATCTGCAACCAGTCCACCTCCTTCTCAAATCCCATCGCCTCCATGTGACGGGGATAGTACTCCGGATTGTAAATGGTACTCATGGTGCCCGTCAGGTGGAAGTCCTCAACCAGCATACCTTCCTTGTCGAAGTCGGTAATGCCCATCGGACCTTGTATGGTCTCCATCCCGAAAGACTTGCCCCACTGGGCGACAGCATCCATCAGCGCTTTCGACACCTCTGCGTCATCGATGAATTCCAGCATCGAGAAGCGCACGTCGCGTTTCTTCCAGCGCTCGTTAGCCTTGCGGTTGATGATACCCACAATGCGTCCAACGGCCTTGCCACTACGATAGGCCAGGAATGGCTGAATGTCCGAGAATTCAAAGGCCGGATTCTTGCGAGCATCGAGCAGGTCGCGCACGTCGCTTTCCATATCCGGCACATATTGGGGAGTGTTCTTATATATATAAAAAGGTAGACGGACGAAGTCGTCCATCTGCCTTTTGTTTACGATTTTGATGATTCGTACCGGTTGATTACTCTCCAATAAGGTGTCTCTCTCAGACATTTAAATTTGTTTATGTTATTGATTACTATTGCATGTCGTAGACGACCTGCATGAGTTTCTTGCCTATCTCGTCGGCAGATTCCATGGTACTGGCCTCGCTATATACGCGAATAATGGGTTCGGTATTCGACTTGCGCAGGTGTACCCAACGGTCGGGGAAGTCAATCTTCACGCCGTCAATGTCGTTGACCTGTGCAGTAGGATCCTGTGCGAACATCTCCTTAACCTTGCGCAGGATAGCGTCGACATCCGTCTCGGGCGTAAGGTCGATGCGGTTCTTGGCTATCTGGTAGTCAGGGAAGGTCTTGCGCAACTCGCTGACGGTGCACCCCTTCTGGGCCAACGATGTCAGGAAGAGGGCGATACCCACCAGGGCATCGCGACCGTAGTGGCTCTCGGGATAGATGACACCACCGTTGCCTTCACCGCCAATGACAGCTCCAACCTCTTTCATCTTGGTGGTCACGTTGACCTCACCAACAGCAGCAGCAGCATACTTGCCACCGTGACGCTCCGTCACATCGCGCAAGGCACGGGTAGATGACAGATTGCTTACGGTATTGCCCGTTGTCTGTGACAATACGTAGTCGGCTACGCTGACCAGTGTATATTCCTCACCGAACATACGACCTTTTTCATCGATAAATGCCAGACGGTCTACATCGGGGTCAACGACAATACCGAGGTCATAGCGTCCGCTCTTCATCTCCTCCATGATGCCTTGCAGATTCTTCTCCAAAGGCTCAGGATTGTGGGCAAAGTCGCCCGTTACCTCACCATTGAGGAACTTGTAGGTCACGCCCAGACGGTCAAGCAACTTGGGAAGCACCAGGCCGCCAACGCTATTGATGGAGTCCACACAGACGCGGAACTTCTTGCTGGCCACAAGGTCGGCATCCACCAGACGCAAGTCGAGGACGCTCTGCACGTGACGGTCGTCGAAGCTATTGTCAAGAGTTACCTTACCCAACTGGTCGACCTCTGCATACTGGAAGTTCTCTTTCTCGGCCATATCGAGCACCTGCTGTCCGTCTGCAGCAGTCAGGAACTCGCCCTCGCTGTTCAGCAGTTTCAGGGCGTTCCACTGACGGGGATTGTGCGAGGCTGTGATGATGATACCACCGTCAGCACTGCTCATGCGTACAGCCAACTCAGTAGTTGGCGTCGAGGCATAGCCGATGTCGAGCACGTCGATTCCCATGCCTACCAGTGTGCCGCAGACAACGTCGCGCACCATTGGACCTGAGATACGACCGTCGCGACCGACGACAATCTTGAGTTTTTGGCCGTTAGCCTTTGACTTTTGCCCTGCAATGAACATGGCATAAGCGGTTGTAAACTTAACGATATCCAATGGATTGAGGGTATCACCAGTAGGTCCACCGATGGTTCCGCGAATGCCGGATATGGATTTGATCAGTGTCATATCTTTATCTTTTTACAATTTCAAATTCAATATTACAGCTTGCGCTGATAGGTAATCTCATAGAAATAGGGTGTCACACTGGACGAGGCATCAGCCGTTCCCTGCGAGTGAGGTACAATAAGACGAACTTTGGCAATCTCGTCGTTATCTTCCTCCGGATACCCCACACTGATATAGTTAAGCGGCACGAGCCAGCCAGCAGGTACGGATGCAGAACCATGGAACTGATACATCATGCCGTTCACAAAGGAGCCGGTGATGTTGTTACCATTGCGGTAGACGTTCATACGGTCAGGAGCCGCGCCAACATCGATGGTTTGACCCGAAAGCGAAATAAAAGCGTGAATGTCGTTACGGATAACCACCTGACCCGTCATAATGTTCTGCTCCCTGAAACGGCAGTCCAACACCTCGTTCTTCTTATCCTCGAGCTTGGTTCCGCAACCTTTACGCATAATCTGCATATAGACGCCATTGCGTTCGAAACGCACATACTGGTTACTGGTGGTATTGGTGGTCTCTCCCTGTGCCTTGAATGTAGCTTCATCGATGACCTGTATACCCTGTTGGGAAATAAAGGAGTTGATGGCGTCACGCTCCTTCTCCTTCATGTCGGAGTAGGTCTCGTATTTCTCGCATCCTGTCATCAATAGCAGTGTGCAAAGCAGGACTATGGGATAAATGATTTTTCTCATGCTTTAACGTTCATATTGTCAAATTCGGGCACAAAAGTACAAAATAAATCTGAATTATGAGGCTTATTAGGCTACTTTAACATGCTTTCAAAGGCTGCCAGCGCCCGTTTGACCACTTCTACAGCCTCATCGATGGAGCAATTCAAGCGTCCACCGGAGGCATTCAGATGTCCGCCACCATTGAAGAATTGTGCAGCAACCTCGTTGCACGGAAACTTGTCGACCGACCGCAGGGACACCCAAACGACGTTGTCCTTGTCGGTATCTTCACGAAGCGAGATGCTAAGCTTCAAGCCCTTGATTTGTAGCGGCATATTGACCAACCCCTCAGCATCACCCTTGATGAAATGGAAACGCTTCAAGTCTTCACGGGTCAGTGCATAGTAGGCCGCATGGCGTTCCTGGTCGACCACCAGTTTATTGCACAGCACGTGACCGACGAGTCGCAGACGGTGCTCGGAGTAGTTGTGATAGACATTGCGATAGATCTTGTCCTTGTCAATGTGCTTGGTTAACAGTTGCGAGATGATGTAGTAGATGTCACAGTTGCTGCTGTTATACGTAAAGCCGCCAGTGTCTGTCATCATACCCGTATAGATGGGAATGGCGAAGTGCTTTGTTTGCTGCTCGAAAAGTCCCAGCTGCCACACTACACGGAACACCAGTTCACTGGTGCTTGACGCTTCAGGATGCGACACACAGAGCACGGTATCAACATCGGGCCCCAGATGGTGATCAATGAGTACCTTGGGTGCCTTACAGGCCTCCAAGGCTGCCGCCATTTCGTCTGTACGCGATAGCGTATTGAAGTCCAGGCATATCACCAGGTCGCACACCTTCAGCATGGCTTCGACAAAATCCTTGCGTTTGTCATAGCGAACTATCTTCTCCGAGTTCGGTAACCACTGCAGGTAGTCGGGATATTGGTCAGGAGCAAGCATCACAGCTTCCTTACCCATTTGGCGCAACACCTCGCCCATGCCTAACATAGAGCCTAAGGCATCGCCGTCAGGATTCTGGTGACAACACAACACAACCAGTTGCGCACCGTCCAGGAGGGTACGCAACTGGCTGCATTGCGCTTCAGTCATGATATCTTTCAGCATCAATTGTCAATTGTCAATTGTCGGTTATCATCAATTGTCAATGATCAATCAAAACAGCTTGTTGGGATAGACACCCTCGTTAACCAGCTGCTGGATGCGGTCGACTGTAGACTGGCGGTCTGCGGCATAGGTCACACCAAACCACTTCGACGTCGTATCGAGCACCTTCACTGTAGCCGTACCGTCCTGGATGAGTTTGTTGACCATCAGGGGAATGAAGAACTCGGCCTTGAGGTTCTGCATATTCTTGGGGTCGCTCAAGAACTCCTTGAAATAAGCCTCAGAATAGTCAAAATAGTCAGGCGTAAAGCCCCAGACATTCATCGACACAGGGGTCTCGTCTTTCACGGCAACCCACTGACCCTGTTCGTCCTTGTAGCGAACGGGCTCGTCTGCAGCACCGGCCTTCGAACCGTCTTCAGCACAGCGGACAATCTCCGTACGCTCCACGACGGTTGTCAGACAACCCTGGGCGTCCGTCGAGCAGATGCCACGAGCCACGGTACCGTTCTCAGACAGCGTATTTCCTACACGGAAACCTACCATTGCATACTGGTTCTTAGCACCCTCGGGCAGGGAACTCAGGAAACGTCCCATCACCATGAAAGCATCACGATTGTAGAAGTCGTCGCAGTTAATGACACAGAAGGGCTCCTTGATGATGTCCTTACCCATCAGCACGGCGTGGTTCGTACCCCACGGCTTCTGGCGACCCTCGGGAACACTGAAGCCCTCAGGCAGTGCATCCAGCTCCTGGAAGCACAGCTCACACTTCACCTTACCCTCGTATTTTGCGAGAATCTGCGTGCGGAACTGCTCCTCGAAATCCTTGCGAATGACCCATACAATCTTGCCGAATCCGGCCTGTATAGCGTCATAAATACTATAGTCCATGATGGTTTCTCCATTGGGTCCCAGCCCATCAAGCTGCTTCAGGCCACCATAACGGCTACCCATGCCTGCTGCTAAAAGGAATAATGTTGGTTTCATTTCGGATTTGTTTTATTACCTTATTATATATTGGCTGCAAAGGTACAACTTTTTCACGGATTCACCAAACATTTGACAAAAAAACAAAGAAACCCGAGAAAATCTCAGGTTTCTTCCTTAGTTGCGGAGGCAGGACTCGAACATGCGACCTCCAGGTTATGAGCCTGGCGAGCTACCAACTGCTCCACTCCGCGATGTATAAAAATAGTGCCTTTCTCAAAAAAGCGGTGCAAAGGTACGACTATTTTCTGAATTATGCAAATATTTTGCAAGAAAATCACAAAAATTAGGTATTTTAGTACTTTTCACGGCAAAAAGTTTGGCCGTTTGGGAAGTATTTCCTAATTTTGCACACTGTTAACTCAATGTGCAATAATTGTACGACGAGCAAACCACCAGAACCCGTCAAATCTGACTTTACCAAGATGTCAATATCAAAAACACGCCAGAAACTAGTGGATGTCGCCCGACAGTTGTTTGCCAAGAACGGACTGGAGAGCACGACGATGAACGACATTGCCCAGGCTTCGGGCAAGGGTCGTCGCACACTATACACCTATTTCAAATCGAAAGAGGACATCTATTATGCTGTCATTGAGTCTGAGCTGGAGCGACTGAGCGACCAGCTGGACGAAGTGGCTGCCAAGCGCATTCCACCGCAGGAGAAGATTATCGAACTCATCTACCTACACCTGAGTATGATACGTGAAACGGTAGTCAGAAATGGCAACCTGCGTGCAGAGTTCTTCCGTAACATCTGGATGGTAGAAAAGGTACGCAAGAACTTCGATGACGACGAGATTGCACTATTCCGCAAGGTGTTCCGCGAAGGCAAGGAGGATGGTGAGTTCGACATTGACAACGTTGACCTGGTGGCAGACATCACGCACTATTGCATCAAGGGTCTGGAGGTGCCGTACATCTATGGTCGCATTGCCCATGGTATGACGGCCGAAGCCACGAAGCCTCAGGTGGCGAAGATTGTCTATAGCGCCCTCGGCAAGCGGAAACTATGAGAATTGACAATTGAGAATTAACAATTTAGGAAAATCGAAATACCGAAACATCGAAATAACAGAATAACAACAAAAAAGTAAAAGCATTATGGGATTATTACAAGGAAAGACAGCACTGATTACAGGTGCTGCACGTGGTATCGGAAAGTCTATCGCCCTGAAGTTTGCTGCTGAGGGTGCCAACATTGCCTTCACCGACCTGCAGGTGAACGAAGAGACGGAGAAAGAGATTGCCGCCCTGGGCGTCAAGGCCAAGAGCTATGCTTCGAACGCTGCCGACTTCGCGCAGACGGAGGAGGTGGTCAACGCCGTCAAGGCTGAGTTCGGCTCCATCGACATCCTGGTGAACAACGCCGGTATCACGAAGGACGGTCTGATGCTGCGCATGACTGAGCAGCAGTGGGACGCCGTGATTGCAGTGAACCTGAAATCTGCCTTCAACTTCATCCATGCCTGCACACCGATCATGATGCGCCAGCGTGGTGGTAGCATTATCAACATGGCCAGCGTCGTGGGTGTTCACGGCAATGCCGGACAGGCTAACTACGCAGCCTCCAAGGCTGGCCTGATTGCTTTGGCCAAGAGTATTGCACAGGAGATGGGTCCTAAGGGCATCCGTGCCAACGCCATCGCTCCGGGCTTCATCGAGACGGCTATGACAGCTGCCCTGCCCGACGAGGTGCGCGAGGAGTGGAAGAAGAAGATTCCCCTGCGTCGCGGCGGTCAGGTGGAGGACATTGCCAACGTGGCTACATTCCTTGCCAGCGACCTCTCCAGCTATGTCAGCGGACAGGTCATTCAGGTCGATGGTGGCATGAATATGTAAAGTCCATCCCCCTCTCCTTAGGCGAGGGGCTTTTGAATCATGAAAGTCGTTTACGAAGACAATCATATTATCATCGTATACAAAGAGAGCGGGGAGATCGTACAGGGCGACAAGACTGGCGACCGCCCCCTTTCTGAACTGGTGAAGGACTACATCAAGGAGAAGTACCAGAAGCCTGGTGCCGTTTTCCTTGGTGTAGTACATCGTCTTGACCGTCCCGTCAGCGGACTGGTAGTCTTTGCACGTACCTCGAAAGCGCTCACCCGACTGAACAAGATGTTTGCCGATGGCGAAGTACACAAAACCTATTGGGCGATCGTAGCAATGAGAAATGAGGAAAAGGAAGAAAACAAATGGAAGGAGGTGACCCACTGGCTGGTGCGCAACGAGCAGCAAAACAAGTCTTATGCCTACGACCACGAGGTACCCCGCTCAAAGAAGGCCATTCTGCGCTATCGTGTGATAGGCCACTCAGACCGTTACCAACTGTTGGAGGTGAACCTTCTGACGGGTCGCCATCACCAGATACGCTGTCAGTTGGCTGCCATTGGTTTACCCATCAAGGGCGACCTGAAATACGGTGCCCGACGCAGCAATCCTGACGGCAGCATCTCGCTGCTGTCTCACAAGGTGGAGTTTATTCACCCCGTATCCAAAGAGAAAATTGAGGTCACTTCACCCCTACCCGACGACATTCTTTGGCACAACATGAAAAATAATTGATATTTCATGGTTGTTTATTGACAATTATTGATTATCTTTGCAGCGTCAACGCATGTAAAGACAATCTATGAAGAAAGCACTGTGGTGGATTCTGGGCATCCTGCTGAGCCCCGTTCTGCTGTTTATCATACTGGCAATACTGCTTTACCTGCCACCCGTACAGAACTGGGCCGTGCAGAAGGTAACAGCCTATGCCTCTGAAGAGACTGGCATGGACATCACCGTGGGCTACGTCCGACTGGCATTTCCCCTGGACTTGGACGTCAACGATGTCCGCGTGCTCTCCCCCGCCCCATCGCTTGCTACTACCAACGACACACCCATTGATACCATTGCCGACATGCAGCGTATGGTGGTCGACGTGCAGCTGCTGCCGCTCTTTGCCAGCAAGGTGGTCATTAACGAACTGGAAATCACCAACACCAGCCTCAATACCAACGGATTCATTGCTGCTGCCCGCGTGAAGGGCCGTTTTGACCGGCTGTTTGTGTCCAGCAGAGGCATTGACCTGGGGAAGGAGAAGGTAGAGGTGAACGGCACCGCACTCGAAGGCGCCTCATTGGACATCCAACTGAATGACTCCGTTCCCGAAGACACTACGACGTCTGAAAACCACTGGAAGATACACGTTGACGGTGTAACCATTGAGCGCTTAGACCTTACGTTGCACATGCCTGGCGATACGATGCGCATCGGTGCCCACATGGGCGAACTGACGGCCCGCGAGGCGCTGATAGACCTCGAGTCGCAGACCTATACGGTAGCCAGCGTCGACTGGACCAACGGTGCCCTGCGCTATGATAACGGCCCCGCAACCACTCCCGCCTCCAGCGGTTTACCCGCTGAAACAGTGGTCGATGGTTCAGCCATCGACTTCAACCACCTGGACTTCACGGACATCAACATTGGCATAGACAGCATCTACTACCACGACCCCACGCTGCGCCTATACCTGCGGCAAGTAGCGCTCAAGGAGAAGAGCGGTCTGCAGATAACCGACCTGTCCGGTCCCGTCAGGATGGAGAATGGCAACATCAGATTGCCTAAGTTCCGCCTAAAGACACCCGACAGCGAGATAGACGTTGAGTTGGACATGCCACTTTCACTGACAGACTCCATAGACCCTGGCAAGATGCGCCTGCGGATGAATGCCCAGATAGGCAAGCGAACGCTGATGCCCTTCCTGGCCGATATGCCCAAGGACTTCCTGCTGCGTTGGCCCGACCAACCACTGAGCGTCAATGGACAATTGAAGGGAAATCTGCAGCACATGGACTTCAATAATCTCGACGTTCAGCTCCCTGGCGCCTTCAAGGCTACAGCAACGGGCTTCGTTGCCAAATTGAACGACCCGTCGAAGCTGGTGGCTGACGTGCAGTTCAAGGCACAGACACAGAACTTAGCCTTCGTGATGACCCTGCTGCCACGTGACATGCAACGCGACTACCGACTGCCTCCCATGTCAGCACAGGGTCGCGTGACAGCACGAGGCGACTACTATGCCGCTAACATGACGCTGCACGAAGGTCGCGGGACCGTCAGTGCCAAGGGCTCGTTCAATGCTGCGGCCATGCGCTACAATGCTGACGTGAAAGTACGCGATCTGAACGTTCACCACTTCATGCCACGCGACTCCATCTATACGGTCTCTACCGACATCCAGGCCAACGGACAGGGCACAGACTTCCTATCGCCCAGAACACGCCTGCAGGCTGATGCCAAGATCTACCACTTAGGATATGGCAAATGGAACTTCGACAACATGACGGCTAAGGCAGACGTTCACAACGGCCACGCAGTGATAGACGCCACCAGCAAGAACCCGCTCATCAGCGGTCGACTGCTGGCTGACGCCCAGTTGAGTACTAAGAAGCTGAATGCCTCGGTGATTGCCGACCTGAAACAAGTAGACCTTTATAAAATGCAGCTCTCGGACAACCCGCTGGCCGTTGGTCTCTGTGGCCATGTGGACGTCACGTCCGACATGAAACTAACGCACTATGTCAGCGGACTTATCAGCGACATCAGCATCCGCGACAGCGTCAAGACCAGACGTTCGGAGTTCGTGGGAATACATATCAAGACGGACAACGACACCACGCTGGCACGTATACAGAGTGGCGACTTCATCGTCAAAGTGGATGCCAGCGGTGACTACGAACATGTGCTCAAGCAGTTAACCATTTTAGGCGACTCAGCTACGGCACAATTGGAGCAAAAAGTCATCAATCAGTCCGCCTTGCGTCAACTGCTCCCCACCATGAAACTGCACCTGGAGAGCAAGAACGACAATCCTATCGCTATGATGCTGAAGAGCGGTCAGGGACTGGACTTCAAGGAACTGCTCTTCGACATGAACACCTCGCAGGAGACGGGCATCAACGGTAATGGCTTCATCCACTCGCTGACGGTCAGCGACGTTAAATTAGACACCATCAACTTCCGTCTGTCACAACGCAAGGAACGTCTGTCGTTTGGTGGACAGATACGCAACAACAAGAAGAACCCGCAATTCGTCTTCAACGCCCTCTTCGACGGCATTCTGCAGGAACGTGGTGCCACCTTCGGGGTTCGCGTCTTCGATGCCAACAACAAGTTGGGAGCACGCATTGGCGCTCAGGCTGAGATGGCAGACGGAGGCATCAACCTCCACCTGATTCCCGAACGGCCTACGCTGGGCTACAAGGAATTCAGCCTCAATAGGAGCAACTTTGTCTTCCTCAGCAAGACAGGAAAGATCAAGGCTGATCTCGACCTGCGTGCCGACGACGGGATGGGCGTGAAGATATACACACAGGATGCAGACTCTACGAATAGGCAAGACCTGACCTTGAGTATGCATCAGGTGAACTTAGAAGAGCTCACCTCCGCCCTGCCCTATGTGCCCCGTATGACGGGAATTCTCAACGGCGACTGCCACATCGTGCAGAACACTGACGGCCAACTATCGATGGTGGGCGATATCGGTGTGCGCGACATGACTTACGAGCGCAGTCCAATCGGTAATGTCAGCACTGAACTGGTGTATATGCAGCGTAACGGCAACGCCCATGGTGTAGAGGCCCGACTGATGAAGGACGACACGGAGATTGGTCTCCTGCGAGGTACTTATTATAATGAAGGTGACGGTTCACTGGATGCCAAGCTGCAACTGGACAAGTTGCCGCTGAGCATCGTCAATGGCTTCGTACCCGACCAGATTATCGGTCTGAAGGGATTCGCTGACGGTGAGCTCAGCGTGGAGGGACCTTTATCAAAACCTGTCGTCAACGGTGAGTTGATGCTTACCTCATCAGCCATCGAGAGTGTGCCCTACGGCATCACTTTGCGCGTTGACGACGACCCCGTACGCATCGTTAACTCCAACCTGTTATTCGAAAACTTCACGGCCTACTCCATGAACGAGAGTCCGTTGACCATTCAAGGAAACGTGAACTTCAGCGATTTGGACAAGGTGATGGTCGAACTCCGCATGCGAGCCAAGGACTTCCAGATTATCGGTGCCAAAGAAAACGTCAAGAGCGTGGCCTATGGCAAGGCCTTTGTTGACCTCTTTGCCAGTTTGAAAGGCCCTGTCGACAACCTTAACATGCGTGGAAGACTGAACGTACTGAGTTCTACGGATATCGGATACATCCTGCGTGACTCACCCCTGACGACAGACAACCATCTGGACAATCTGGTGAAGTTCACCGATTTCTCCGACACCACGCAAACCGTCGTACAGCGTCCCACGCTAAACGGTTTCCGCATGGATATGACGGTAGACATCTCCAAGGGAGCACACGTGATGGCCTACCTCAACACAGACCACTCTAACTACATCGACCTATTAGGCGGTGGCACATTGCGCATGCAGTACTCCCCTAGCGACAACCTGCAGCTGACGGGACGCTACACGCTGTCAAACGGCGAAATGAAATATGCTTTGCCGTTCATCCCGCTGAAGACCTTCACCATTCAGGACGGAAGCTATGTGGAGTTTACAGGCGACCCCATGAACCCCACGCTGAACATCACGGCCACAGAGCGTGTCAAGGCCAATGTTACTAACGCCAACGGTGTAGGACGAAGTGTCGACTTCGACTGCGGAGTCAAGATTACCAAGACACTCAACGATATGGGTTTGCAGTTTACGCTGGACGCTCCCGAGGACATGCAACTGCACAGCGAGTTGCAGTCGCTAGGCGTTGAACAGCGCGGCAAACTGGCAGTTACCATGCTGACCACGGGCATGTATCTCGCTGACGGCAATACCAAGCCGTTCTCCATGAACTCAGCCCTTAGCTCGTTCCTGAACTCCGAAATCTCCAACCTGACGGGTAATGCCCTGCGTACGCTGGACCTCTCGTTTGGCATGGACAACACAACGGACGCCACAGGCAATTCACATACGGACTACTCCTTCAAGTTTGCCAAGCGCTTCCTCGACAACCGCCTGAAGGTCGTCATAGGTGGCAAGGTTACCTCAGGAGCTGAAATGCCTGGTGGACGTAACAAGTCATTCTTCGACAACGTGTCCATGGAATACCGATTGGACAAAGCCGCCAGCAAGTACCTGAACCTCTTCTTCGAGAACAACAGCTACGACTGGTTAGACGGCTACACGCAGAAGTATGGCGGTGGCTTCATCTGGCGCCGCAACCTGCAGAAGTTTACGGACATCTTCCGCTTCAAAGACCCGAAGCCCACCATGATGCACAGGCCCACTGGTACCACCGCCCCCGCCGTCAGCGGTTCTCCCGCTCATCCAAGCACAGCCCCCGCCGTCAGCGGTTCACCCGCCGTCAAAAACACTGTGTCCAGCGATTCCGTCGCTGGAACGCCAAAACCGAATGCCCATGAAAAGAAATAACCCATCCTCCCGTCTCCTGCTTCTTGCCCTTTGCCTCTACCTGGCAAGCTGTTCCATGACCAAGCACATTCCCGAGGGCGAACAGCTGTTTACAGGACTGGAGGACATTGAATACGTGACTATTCCAGAGAACGACTCCGTCAAGCAGAACAACGAGCGAGGGGAGCAGAACTTCATCAGCACTCAGGAGGAAATGGAGGCTGCCCTGGCAGCAAAGCCCAACGGTTCACTCTTCGGCAGCAGCTATCACCGCCTACCCTTTTCGTGGGGCGTCACTGTCTATAACAAGTATTCGCAAAAGGACACGAAGTTTGCCCGCTGGATGACCAAGACCTTTGGCAAACAGCCTGTTCTCATGTCGTGGGTGAACCCTGGACTGCGAGCTACTGTAGGCAACAACGTGTTACGCAACCACGGTTACTTCCACGGACGCGTCGAATACCAGGCCATCACCCAAAAGAACCCCAAAGAGGCCAAGATACGCTATACCGTCATTCCTGGTCGCCTGTACTATATCGACAGCATAGCCTATCTGGGGTATCCTGCTGAAGCTGACAGTATGATTCACGCCACTCTTGACGATGCCCTCATACATCGTGGTGATCCCTTCGTAGTGGCAGACATTGATGCCGAGCGTCAGCGTATCAGCACCCTGCTGCGTAACAACGGCTACTACTATTACCAGCCGGACTACGCCTCTTATCTTGCCGACACCTTCCTCGTCGACGGCAAGGCTCAGCTGCAGCTGCGACTGGCCAACGAGGTTCCGCCAGAAGCCACGCACAAGTGGTATATCGGACGCATCAACATCAACATGCGCAAGACGTTCATGGAACAGCCTACCGACTCATTCCACGGGCGTTTTCTCACCATCCGCTACTCGGGCAAGAAGCCTCCCGTACGCCCCCGTGTGCTGCTGGCCGACATGAAACTTCGCCCTCGCAAGGCCTACAGCTATGAAGACTATCTGGAAACGAGCAGCAAGATTAACGCCACGGGACTGTTCTCTTCGACACAGTTTCAGTTTACGCCACGCGACAAGGACACGCTCGACCTGACGCTGAGCTGCACCTTCAACAAGCCCTGGGACTTCTACATCGAGACGGATGTCAATGCCCGCACCATCGGGCGCGTGGGTCCTGAGCTCAAGATGGGTGTCACACGTCGCAATGCCTTCCGTGGTGCAGAGAAGATTGACGTCAACATCCATGGTTCCTATGAGTGGGCCACCAGCAACGGCTCCAGCATGAACAACTATGAGTATGGTGCCGATGCCTCCGTTGAGTTCCCGCGCATCATTGCACCTTTCATCTCGAACAAGATGTTCCGTCGCGACAAGAAGACCGGTCGCATCCGTCGTCGCCGAATGTTCTTCTCCACACCGTCCACGATAGGCAAGGCCGCCACAAACATCATTTATCGTCCAGGCTACTACAAGATGCACGTTGTCTCAGGCGAATGGACCTACCGCTGGCAGACGTCGGAATGCAGTCGCCATGAGTTCTCGCCCCTGACCGTCAAATATCAGTTCATGAACAGCCACACGGCGGACTTCGACTCCGTCATGAACATCAACCCCTATCTACGGGCTACCATGCAGGACTATTTCATTCCCGAGATGCGCTACACCTATACCTACACCAGCCCTTCGACGAAGATGAATCCCATCCGTTGGGAGACTACCATTGCTGAATCGGGTAATGTCGTGGCGCTCTACGATGTGGCAACGGGAAAGAGTTGGAACGAGAAGAACAAGACGATGTTCAAGAACCCCTACTCGCAGTTCCTGAAACTGGAGACCGACTTCTCCAAGACATGGACGCTGGACCGTTTCTCCAAGGTGGTAGGACATATCAATGCAGGCATTATCTACACTTACGGCAATAGCGACTGGATACCTAATAGCGAGATGTTCTACGCAGGGGGTGCCAACAGCATACGTGCCTTCCCTGTACGCGGTCTGGGTCCTGGCAACTTCCCGGGCATTGCCAACAAGGCATACTCTTATCTGTTGCAGAATGGCGACATCAAACTGGTGATGAACCTCGAATACCGTCGACAGCTTTTCGGAAGTCTTCATGGTGCCATCTTCCTGGATGCAGGTAATGTCTGGACACTAAACAACCCTAACGAGGACTCAACGATGTCCCCCTACGACACCACCTTCCGACTGAAGAATCTGGGCAAGCAAATCGCCTTGAATACCGGCATTGGCTTACGCTACGACCTCGACTTCCTCATTCTGCGTCTCGACTGGGGTCTCGGCCTTCACGTTCCCTACGACAACGACCGTTCGGGCTACTTCAATGCGCGCACCTTCAAGGGCGACCAGACGTTACACTTCGCCATCGGTTACCCGTTCTAAGAGGGGGCTTTCCCCAAAAACAAAAAGGATGTTGTGCGGCTAATCCAGGTCAACGACCGTAATGCCTGCACCACCAAACTGTACGTGTTCGTCCTTGGCTTTCTTGACATTAGGCACGGTGTT
>OCTW011524559.1_pt1 | contig 32304 bp, 28 predicted proteins | sample 1539671 | NCBI WGS metagenome assembly OCTW01 (sample SAMN02144230, study PRJEB22623) | gut metagenome | biome: sheep rumen | host: Ovis aries | place: New Zealand | reverse complement strand
GGACTACCGTTTCTTCAAGTACGACCACGTCACGCAAGCCCGCCGTCAGGTGGGTTCCACCTTCAAGCCGTTCCTCTATTCGTTGGCCATGCAGGAAGGCGAATACACACCCTGCACGAGGATACCCAACATCCCCTACAACATCCAGCTGGAGGACGGAAAGTTCTGGTCGCCAGGCAACTCGGGAGGGCGCGTAGGCGAAGAGATCACCTTGAAATATGCGTTGGCCCAGTCCAACAACTGGATCTCGGCCTATCTGATGAACCGCTTCGGGCCTAATGCCGTCATCGCACAAGCCCGCCGCATGGGCGTTGAAAGCCCCATCGATGCCGTGCCCGCCATCTGCTTGGGCGTTTGCGACCTGAAACTGATAGAGATGGTGGGCGCCATGAGCACCTTCGCCAACCAAGGCGTTTACATCAAGCCCATGTTCATCACCCGCATCGAAGACAAGAACGGCAACGTCATCCAACGCTTCAGCCCCGAAGAGTCGGAAGCCATGAGCGAGCTGACCGCCTACAAGATGATCGAACTGATGAAAGGCGTGGTGCAAAGCGGCACGGGTATCCGCCTGCGCTCGACCTACGGCTTCACCAATCCAGTGGCTGGCAAGACCGGAACGACGCAAAAGAACAGCGACGGCTACTTCATGGGCATCACCCCCGACCTTACCACGGGCGTGTGGGTGGGCGCCGAAGACCGCAGCGTGCACTTCCGCTCGACCAAGCTCGGACAAGGCTCGCACACCGCGCTGCCCATTTGGGCCTTATATATGAAAAAGGTGTATGCCGACAAGGGCCTGAATATCAGCAAGGGCGACTTTGAGAAACCCTACATCCCCGGCGTCGACCTCAACTTCGACTGCGACCGATACGACAACGACGAAGGCGTTGAATATATTGATGAGTTTTAATGGACGCGAGACTGCGAGACGCGAGACGAGGGGACTGGCGACGCCCCGAAGTCCCGAAGTCTCGAAGCCCCGAGTCAAAAATGCTAAACTATGACCTCGAATTTTGTTGATTACGTGAAGATTTTCTGCCGCTCGGGCAAGGGCGGTGCAGGCTCGCTGCATTTCCGCAGGGAGAAATACATCCCCAAAGGCGGTCCCGACGGCGGCGACGGTGGCCGTGGCGGCAACGTCGTCATGCGCGGCAACGCCCAACTCTGGACTTTGCTCCACCTGCGCTACACCAAACATATCTATGCTGGCGATGGCGTGCCTGGAGGCAAGAACCAACTCACCGGTGCCGCTGGCAACGATATCTATATCGACGTGCCCCTCGGCACGGTGGCTTTCCATGCCGAAGACCACACACAGATTGCCGAAATCACCGAGGACGGTCAAGAGGTCATTCTGCTCAAAGGCGGACGCGGCGGCAAGGGCAATGCTTTTTTCAAGACAGCCACCCTGCAGGCACCCAAATTTGCCCAGCCTGGCGAACCAAGCCAAGAGGAATGGATTACGCTGGAGCTGAAACTGTTGGCCGATGTGGGTTTGGTGGGTTTCCCCAATGCGGGCAAGTCCACCCTATTGTCGGTCGTTTCGGCGGCCAAGCCCGAGATTGCCGACTATCCCTTCACCACCTTGGTGCCCAACCTTGGCATCGTCAAGTATCGTGGTCACCGCAGCTTTGTCATGGCCGACATTCCAGGTATTATCGAAGGTGCCGCTGAAGGCAAAGGATTGGGAATCAGGTTTTTGAGACATATCGAAAGAAACTCGACTTTGTTGTTCATGGTGCCTGCCAACACCGACGACGTGAAAAAGGAATACGACATCCTGCTCAACGAGTTGAAGAAATACAACCCCGAACTGATGGACAAGGACCGCATCTTAGCCATCACGAAGTGCGACCTCGTGGACGACGACACCATCAAGGAAATAAAGAAACACCTGCCCAAGAAGGTGCCGCACGTCTTCATCAGCTCCGTGGCCCAGCAAGGCATCAACGAACTGAAAGACCTGATTTGGATGACGTTGAACAAGGGCGATGAGGAGGAGGATTGGTAATTTACATCGGGCGAAAGACAAAAATGGGATTTGCCAGTTCCTTTGGGCGAAGATACATGAGCAAATAAACAGGAAGATACAGGATATTTCCCTGAATTTCAACGTTACTTGATGTAAAGACGACAGCCTCTTTCATGGCATAATCGGGATTGTTCATCACATTGGAAAGGGCATTGTGGCGCTTATAGTTCTTGCCGGACTTTATTTCGATGGGCAGCACCTTGCATTCATGTTCAATCACAAAATCCAATTCCCCCTGCTTTTTGCTATTGAAATAGTAAAGCGGATAACCATGGGAATGAAGCTCCTGCGCAGCAAAATTCTCGAAAATAGCCCCATAATTGCCGTTAACCTCACCCAATATTATATTACTTTGAAAACTCGGGGAATACAAAAAGGCCAATAGCCCCACATCGTTGAGAAACAATTTGAAAAGATTGCGTTGCTCGTTCAACTTCAGAGGAATGCGTGGCTCTTCAACATTGTATGTTGGTAATGCAACCCCTGCATCTGCGTGCCATAGGAAACTATTCTTGTATCTGTCAAACTTGGCTCCATCTTTCAGAGACTTTAAAATGAAGCGCTTATTCTTGGCATTTAATTCGGAGGGAATCATTTCAAATATCTCTTTGATATAGAGTTTGTTGTCGTTGTCATATTTGGCAATATCTTTCCGATAAAACTGTAAAATGCTTTCTTGTTCACTTCTCACCATTTGCATATTGTTAGTAGCCAAATATTTCGCAACCACAGCTGGCATTCCTCCTATCACAAGGAAAAGACGAAGCAGTTCCATCATCTTTTCGTGAACGACAGAATCAACGGGCTGCCTTGTCTCATAACAATTGTGCAGATGCTCCATCACCTCGTCGCTCATGCCTAATGCCATGGCAAATTCTTCGAAGTCAAGCGGAGTCATTTCCTTTTCGGCCATGTACCCGACGGGTACACTGCGCAAGTCTTTTAATTCTACACCAAGTAATGATCCGCTCAACACATACCGAAAACTACCTTCATCAACGAGAAATTTTATTGCTGTTGCCACTTCGGGACATTCTTGAACCTCGTCGAAGAAAATCAGCGTTTGCCCAGGTATAAGTTTTCTATTGGCCAAAGCCGAAAGCCGCAGCAATAGAGCTTTTGCCTTGGTCGGTTCTGCAAATACCGCTTTGTATTTTGGCTCTTCAACAAAATTGAACTCAACAAAATGCTGAAAACACATCTTGCCAACTTCACGAATGGCGAATGTTTTTCCGACTTGTCGTGCTCCTGTCACAAGAAGAGCCTTGTTCTCTTTTTCAAAGAAATTGCGTAAATAGTTGTATATCTTTCTTTTAATCATCTAACAAAGCTTTTTTCCAACTGCAAATATACCACTATTTTTCTTTTTTCCAACCTATTTTCTTATTATTTTTGCCACTTTTCCAACCTGTTTTGGGGCATTTTTTCGACTTTTTCCAACTTATTTCGAGTTTCGACGAATATAAAAGCCAATAATTCCACAAGCGTCGAACACTCGTTCATCTCTCTTTTAAAGAAACAGTGGTTGTATCTTCCAAAATAATATGTGAAGGTTCGTGAGATACTCTGTATACTTTATATTCGCCAAAGTCTACAAGTTCTTCAGCAGAGGGGAAGAGTCGCACAAACGACTCTTGATCGGCTTTCACAACTTGCCAAAGACCAGGTTCCCCGTTAAAAACAATTTTTCGCTCTATAGAAAAACCTTTATCATTCATATACCATCCCGTGACAGTTTCCAAATAGAACCTGTGAATACTACGAACATCCAATTCCCATTCTTCCAATTCTGGATTTTCCACCTCATAGAAATACACATTATTATCGCCGATTTCTTCTATAAATAGCTGTATATTATTATAAGTTGACACCCTGTTTTTCTGATTGTTGGCAATAGCTTTAGGAATAAGTCTCCCATAAAAGATTGCCAAACACGCAAACAAAATGATAGTTCCTGTATTTTTCAGATATTCATTGCTAAAATACAAGATGGCAGGGATGGCCACCAACACTCCAGGGATATAGTACAACACATAATTCAAACCAAGAAAAGCGGCACCACAGCAATACGCACAAGATGCCAGCAACAAATTGTCATACAAATTGAATTCCGCCCGTTTTTTCACAAACAAGTATATGCGATATAATAAGAACACAAGAGCCACCCACATGATTTTTTGTGCATAGAACATTTTGGCGGCATTCATTAGTGGAGAGACATCAATATGATGACTATAAAAATGTTCCACTTTAGGTAATACCAAAACAGCATATAATAAGAGAAAAATTAGGCCACTTGCAACCAACAAACCATTATAGATCTTATCGTTTTTGTCCATTCTTTTATACGAAAAAGCAAGCGCACAAACACCCAAAGAAAGAGGTATGACAAACATCGTTTCATAATAATACAGAATATAGTTTAGCCCCAAAAGCCCTACTATAGCCCAAATCCATTTCTTCGTATTTATAAACTTGACATGACACAATAAAAACAAAGCAAGGAAAGCAAAAATCGTCCAAATGCCTGTCCAACATTCCACGAAAAGAGCATAAGAGCGCCCTACAGCCAAAACAATGACAAACAGTGTAATAGTATATTTATACCAATATTTTGCATCCTTTAGTATATAGAATGATATGGCAATAAATGAACCGACGAACAGAATAAAACCCAAGACGTGCATAAAGTAATGAGCCGAAGGTGGTATCCTTCCGTCGTAAAACAGGCAAAGTATATCGTAAATTGTATAATCTAATGGGAAGAACCTCCCTAAAGATGGATCCACAAAGAAACCAAATATCGGTTTGTCCCAACCTGTATAGATGATACTTTGGCAATCGTCTCCTAACAGCCATGCGGCATTGTGCATGATAAAATAGGAGCATACGCATACAAGCACCAAAATAATAATCCAAAACAAACGCTTAACAATCAATTCTTTATTCATATTTTTCATCATTAAAAGTCCTAACAAAATAAACTGGACGGTTTTTGGTTTCATTGAACACCTGCCCTAGATACTCACCTATGATACCGAGCGATAACAACTGTACACCTCCAAGGAAAAGCATCGTTATCATTAATGTTGGGAAACCAACGACAGGCTCTCCCCAAACAATTGTTTTGATCAAAAACCATATTGCATACAAAAATGAAACGAGCGATACTATGACACCAATTCCTGCTGCCCATCGAAGTGGTGAAGTCGTATAAGCTGTCAATCCTTCAATCGCTAAACGAATCAAAGTTCGATAACTCATAGATGATTGTCCAGCTACTCTATCCTGCGTTTCGAAATCAACATGGGTTTTCTTGAAACCCACATAACAATACATACCCTTGGTGTAGCGGCTTTGCTCACGCATTTGTCGAAGCGCATCAAGACAACACCGATCCAACAAACGGAAATCGCCGACATTGGGCAACACATCCAAACGAGTGGATTTGCTTAGTAACTTGTAATATATTAACGATAACCGTTTGCGAAGGAATGATTCCTTTCCTCGTGTAACACGACGGGCATAAACATCATCATAGCCTTCTTCCCATTTCCGCAACATTTCATGCACAATGCGAGGCGGATGTTGCAAATCAGCATCCATAATTGCTGCACAATCTCCCGTCACAAAATCAAAACCCGCCAAAAGGGCCACCTCTTTGCCATAATTACGGCTTAAGTCCACGTAATTACAACGTTTATCCAACTTTCGCAATCCTGCCAATACTTCCATAGTCGTATCTTGTGAGCCATCGTTGACAAACAAAAACTCCCACTCATACATTGACTCGCTTTGCGCCAATCTGCACAACTCCTCATATAACAGAGGTATCGACTGTGCCTCATTGTAACATGGTATGATTACGGATACTTTTTTCATTTCGCAAATCGTTTTGATTTGAACACAAACCGGACGAGCAAGAAATTGATGGGGATGACCAATGCAAAAACAAACAATGGCGCAATTTCGGGCGACAATCCAATGGCAAGGAACATATTCAAGAAAAGCATGTGAAGCAGATAATTGACCATATGAGAGAATGCAAAGCCGACACCTTTCTTGATAGACAGTTGGCTCTTGAACGTGAAACGCGAAGTTAGATACAGATTGGCGAACCATGATACGACATAACCGATGGTGTAGGCCACGTTCACGTTGATTATCCGCTCAAAAAGATAATAAACCCCATAGTGGATGCCCGTGGCAATCACCCCGACAATGGCAAAGCGGACGAATTCCTTTGTTCTTTCATCCGCAAGCAAGAGTTTTAACCTTATTTGCAATGCTTGTCTATCCATCATTATTCCACACACACCAATCAAAGAAGCGTGGAACTGAACGCCACACCGTAATTGGAGGTCGTAGGAAAAACCGTAAAGCAAAATGTGGAAAGTAGTCCACGCCAAACGCATGAACCACTATGCCATTCTCTTGCTTTGTTGAAAATTTCCTACGTTTCCAATTACAAGAAAAGCATAACGCTTCTTTCTGATATGTCGGGGCAAAAATAGGAAAAGAAATCCAAATCTTCGGCAATTAACGGAAAAAAACTATTTTTGCACCATAATCCTAACCATATGGACACCCTCTCCACCCTCGACTCCGACCTCTTCCTCTATCTCAACGACCTGCATGTTAGCTGGATGGACAAGGTGATGGTGCTCCTCACCGACATGTGGATTTGGTTTCCGCTATACCTATTATTAATATATTGGGCCGTGAAACAATACGGCAAACGCTGCTGGTGGGTGTTTTTGGCCTTGGGCGTCGTGGTGCTCTGCTCTGACCAATTGTCATCGCATGTCTGCAAGCCATATTTCCAGCGGCTGAGGCCCTGTTTCAATCCCGATTTTGAAGGTTTACTCCATCTTCCTAAAGGACTGGCTGGAGGCAGGTTCGGCTTCACGTCGTCCCATGCCGCCAACACCTTTGCCATTGCCGCCTTCCTCACCCCTGCCCTGCATAACTACAAACCATGGGTAGGCATTATACTCTATCTGTGGGCCTTCATTTCGAGCTACACGCGCATCTACATCGGCTACCACTACCCTGGCGACATCCTTTGCGGTGCCATCTTGGGACTGCTCGTCGGACTTGTTCTTTGGAAAGTGTTTCAGATGCTGGTCCTCAAATCAAAACAGCGTGCCTGACTTGGGCGTTTCGTCACCGTCGTAAAACACCACTTTGATGGTCGATTTGAGTTCAACACCACACAAAGAGGCCAATTTCGCTTTGTTCAAGGCGAGTTCAAGATAGCCATGCGTGCCAAAGATAGCCACAAGGTCCACCACGTCGACATCCAAATAGCTGTCCGAAATCTCGTCGACGGTATAGAGGTCGCCTTTCACCATGATGGTGAAGTCACGACCACGGCGTTCCTGCTCAAAAAGCTCCTTCGAGATGTTGGTAATCAGGTTGTCGTAGGAGTCGATGTGCATCACCACGCCCTCGATGGTGTTGTCGCGAGCCACGGCACAGAAAGCCCCGCCGGGATTCAGTCTCAGACGAGGTTCACCAATATTGGAAAGCGGCTCGCCGTTGGCAATCATCACGGCCACCTTGGCGAAACGGTCGCGCGTAGCAAAAGTGAAGAAATCAGAGTCTTGTATCACGTCGATGCAATACGCTTCATCGAACTTCCCGTCGAGGATGTGGCTGAAGATGCCATTGTCGGTAGAGATGAAATACTGTCCCTCGGCCTTCACCACCACATGCGGGCATTCCATCGACTCAATGGTGTCGACAGCGATGATGTGAATCGTTCCTGGAGGAAAACAGCGATAGCAATTCTTGAGCGTGAAACCCGCCTGCGAGACGTTGAAAGGCTCGATTTCGTGGGTCACGTCGACGATGGTCGCATTGGGAAGCATCGAAAGGATGGTGCCTTTCACTGCCGCCGCATAATAGTCTTTGGTACCCCAATCGCTTGTTAGTGTGATAATTGCCATCGCCTTGTTGAGACCTTTGTGAGATTTTGCAAAGGTATAGCATTTAGGCGAAACTTGCGGTAGTTTTTGAAAAAAAATATTCTTTATCTTTGCAAGCAAATAAACAATGATGGCAGAGCAGATCTTACAGATAGAAAACGTTGACCCGAAGGATCTTCACGGCCCCAACGACAAGTATTTGGAGCTGGTGAAAAGCATGTTCCCCAAACTGAAGCTCATCGCGCGGGGCGACTTCGTGAAAGTGATGGGCGACGAAGAGGAGATTGACTATTTTGTCAGCCGCTACGAGACCCTGATGATGCAGCTCGAACGCTTCGGCAAGCTCACGGCCCAGACCGTTGAGGACGTGATGATGGCCTCGACCGATACCGAGTTGCAACAGAAGATGTCGGAAACCGATGTGCTGGTATTCGGACGCAGCGGCGTACCCATCAAAGCCATCACAGCCAACCAAAAACGCATGGTGACAGCCTCGGAGCAAAAGGATTTGGTCTTTGCCATCGGCCCTGCCGGTACAGGAAAGACCTACACCGCCGTGGCCTTGGCCGTCCGTGCCTTGAAAGCCAAACAGGTACGACGCATCATCTTGACCCGTCCGGCCGTGGAGGCCGATGAGCATCTCGGTTTCCTCCCTGGCGACCTCAAGGACAAGCTCGATCCGTATCTGCAACCGCTCTATGATGCCTTGCGCGACATGATACCAGGCACAAAATTAGAGAGTTACATGGAAGACCACACCATCGAGATTGCGCCTTTGGCCTTCATGCGTGGCCGCACCTTGGATCATGCTTTCGTCATCCTCGACGAGGCCCAAAACGCCACCCGAAGCCAACTCAAGATGTTCCTCACCCGCATGGGACGTTCGGCCAAGTTCATCGTCACCGGCGACATCACCCAAATCGACCTGCCGCCCAAGACGCCCTCGGGCCTGCCGCAAGCGATGGAGGTGCTGAAAGACGTGAAAGGCATCGAGTTCATCTATTTGGACGACAAGGACGTGGTGCGACACAAATTGGTGACGGATATTATCAATGCCTATAAGAAACACCATGAAGAGGAGCCTAATGAGCAACCGACAACAGAAGAGCCTAACCCTGGATTGCTTCGTTCCTCGCAATGACGCAAAGCGCGTCAACTGAACAACTGACAACTGAACAACTAACAACTGAATATAATGAACGCATTAACCAGAACAGATTACCAATTCCCTGGCCAGACCAAGGTGTATCACGGCAAAGTCCGTGACTGTTATTTCATCAACGACGAATACATGGTGATGGTCGCCACCGACCGCATCTCGGCTTTCGACGTCATCCTGCCCAAGGGCATTCCCTATAAAGGACAGGTGCTCAACCAGATAGCCGCCATGTTCCTCGATGCCACCTCCGACATCGTCCCCAATTGGAAGCTCGCCACCCCCGACCCGATGGTCACCGTGGGCCGACTCTGCAAACCCTTCCCCATCGAGATGATTATCAGAGGTTATCTCACGGGCAGCTCGTGGCGCACCTACAAGAGCGGACAACACACCATCTGCGGCGTACAAATCCCCGACGGCATGAAGGAACACCAGCGCTTCGCCGAACCCATCATCACCCCGACCACCAAGGCCGAGGAAGGCCACGACGAGGACATCTCGCGCGAGGAAATCATCGCCAAGGGATTGATTAGCGAGAGCGACTACAAGCAGATTGAGGACATCACCCGCAAGCTCTTCCAACGCGGCACAGAGATTGCGGCCAAGCAAGGCTTGATTCTCGTCGACACGAAATACGAGTTCGGAAAGATTGACGACCAAATCGTGCTGATGGACGAGATCCATACGCCCGACTCGTCGCGCTACTTCATCGCCGACCAATACGAGGAACGTTTCGCCAAGGGCGAGCCGCAGGTGCAGCTCTCGAAGGAATTCGTACGCGAGTGGCTGATGGCCAACGGTTTCCAAGGCAAGGAAGGCCAACAAGTGCCTGAGATGACGCCCGAATACGTCAACAGCGTCTCGGAGCGTTACATCGAGCTTTACGAGAAGGTCACCGGGCACAAGTTTGAGAAGGCTCCTGATTCGGAAGACTTAGTGAAACGCATTGAAAACAATGTGTTGAATTACTTGAAGTTATAACTTCAACGACAAGCCCAGAAAAGAGTCCCTTGGTGAAGAGCTGAGGGACTCTTGGTGATTTAGCACTTATGAGACACTTCGTTCATTATATCCTATTTGCTGCGTTAGGAATAGTGTTTCTGACCGGTTGCCAAGCGCAAAAAGCCTCCATTCGTGGACCTCAAGGCGAGAACCACACCATCACCCGCAGGCGAAAGCAGGTCGTTGCTGAGACGGTGGAGTTTTTCAAAAACGTCTTCGGGTTGTGATGCGAAGTGGTATCACTTGCTGTTGGTATTCTTGTTCAAGATAATCAGTGCCGCGATGACACCCGGCACCCAGCCGCAAAGCGTGAGCAGGAACACGATGAGCATCGAGCCGCAGCCGCGGTCGATCACCGCCAAAGGCGGAAAGATAATGGCTAGGATGACTTGGAGGCAGGACATGGTAGTAGTTAATTATTGATTATGATTTACATATTTCATCAGCGTAGCTAAGGAAATGCCTTCGGGTTCGGCACTCAGTGGGCCTTTCTTGACAATGCCATCATCCATCATTTTACCGAAGTCCCACTCGGTATTTTTAAATTCTTCTTCTGGCTCGGTTTCGGCGAAATCAAATACCACATAGTAAGGCAATGATGGTTTGTATGGAGAATTGGCATCAATGGCGCTTAACCTTTCCTTTGACATGACACGAGGCCCTTTGTCGCCTAATCTCAGCATGATTCGCTTTTCGCCTTTGTGAAGCAGAAGGTATTTTGCCGAAGAAATCTCATGTTTCAGTCGCACAGAGCCGTTTCCGGTGTCAGTCCTTGTGTTGTATAGTTTGTTGTCAAGTATCCAATTCAGATGATTCTCGTCACGGAACGAGCCCAACAACACATACGTTTCTTCTGGAATCAAATCGCGGTTGACTCCATAAGGCTCTGGCAAAGACTCACAGAGCATTGATGGCTCGCTTTTATAAACTTCGTAAGTGTGGTACGAGATGCGCTCCCGTTGCGAAGCCCTGTTGAGCATGTGGTCCAAAACATCATGCAGAAATCGTTCGATTTCTTTTGAATCCCTTTCCATACTGTTTGGCGACAAACAGAAGGCTCCCAATCCAGGCAGTACTTCGTGAAAACCCTTCAACCTTTTGTTTTCCGAACCGGGATAAAGGATATAAGCGCCACTTGTGCGTCGAATAGCATCTTTGTAAGCATGCATTTTCAGCAAATCAACCCGTTTGTAGATGCCTTTCTCTTCTTCCCATTTTTCTTGGTTCATCAGCAAATCGTCCTCCGAAAGGTCTGCGTCTTCGTCCTCAAAAGTATGTGTTTCGTCAGGCAGTCTGTCGTCGAGCAGGATTTTGTTCAATTTATACTTTGCGTCGAAGTGGATGTGAACAATCAGGTCTTCTTCCTCTGCCTCGGTTTCCGTGATGTCTCCTGGCCAAACTGACAAGGTATAATCAGGGCGCATGGCAGTGGTCCACGAGCCGCTTGCATCCAGATTGTCAGAAGTGCCGAAGGTTCGGTTGTAATACAATCGCACATTCAATGTTCGAGAAGCTTCGCGGAACCGGCCGCCTATCATTTTTGTATGGCCTTGCTTGAGTTCAAGATTGATATGTTCTTTATCGGTTTTGACTAACTTCTTTTCGTCGGCTTCGGTTAGTTCCAGATGGAAGGTCTTTTTGACGATGTCAAGCAACTTGAAGAATACCCAATATTCGTAAAGCGCCGCCACATTGCGTTTGCCGGCCTGATACACATTGTCGCCGCCTTTCCATGTGATTTGCGCCGCCAGTTTCGACATCATCCAAGCCTGCAAGACTTCACGATAGCCTTCTTTGCGTTGCAAGGCAGGACTGTTCAAAGCCATGGTCTGCAAGTTGGAGACATCAAGGAAGAAACTGCGGCTCAGCCATCCTGTCAGTTTGTTTGCCGTCAGTTCGGCCTCGGTTATCAGCCTTGGGCTGGCGTTCTTGCATTGCTGAATCATGCTGCAAAACGAAGAAAACGATTGCAACACAAACTTCACGAAACGGTTCTCCACCACGTCAACAGTGTCTTTCTTGTAGGATACCGACAATCTTCGCGGCACGCTGTCGATATGGTCGCCGATGATTGTCCCTTCTCCCAACGGTAGTCGGTTTTTGCTGGAGGCAATTTGTTTCAGTTCCTGCCGTCCTATCCTTTTTACGGAGCAGATGTCTTTCTCTATGGTCGTTCCTGTCCATTTATGGATAGGGTTGTAAAGAATCTTGTTCAGGGCTTCTTCAAACTCTTCGCTGTCAATCAGTGATTTCATGAAAGCGAATTGCTGGTAAAGTGTGCGGCTGTCCTCGTTGGCATCCACCTCGAACCGTTGGGTTACGGGTGCGCCTTGCATCATCACCAAATCCGTGAAGTGGCTGGTGATGTCGTGGAGCATCGTCTTGTAATCCGTTCGGTAATCCATTTTGACGGAACGCACCTCAAAACTGACCTCGGCTTCAAAACCCGCATCGTTGGTGACTATCAGCGTCAGGCAACCGACATAGATGCCCGTTTTGATTAGTCCCCTCGACGGGTTGCTCTTGAAAGGCCTGACAAGTTCGTGTTCCTTAAAACGATAATTGCCTTCGAACTCGTATTCATACTCCTCGCCCTCCACCAATTGCCAACGGGCTTCGCCCATTTCGGCAGCCTGCTCGTCCTCGAACACTTTCGCGTTCAAGGATTGCGGATACACCAGCAGCCTCACGCTTCCGTGCTTTCTGGTGATGGGTATGTTGAGAGGGTCTGTCATATTATTTCAGAATCGTTTTTACCATTCTGCGCAATTCTTCTTTATCGGGTAGGTACAATTCATATTTTGAAACAAACAGGTTGGAATCCATACCATACGTTGCATATTCCACCATCAACTCGTCTTTGTAATGACTCATAATGATGCCGATAGGAGGATTGTCTCCCTCCACGTTCTCCTCTTTGGCAAAATAGCCAAGATACATGTTCATCTGCCCGATATCTTTGTGTTTTACGGCACCGCGTTTCAAGTCTATAAGTACGAAGCACCGCAAAATTCTATGATAGAACACCAAGTCAATGTGATAGTGTGTGTTATTGATGGTAAGGCCATACTGCCTTTTGACAAAAGTGAAGCCTTTGCCAAGTTCGAGAAGAAACATTTGCATATTGTCTATCAGTTTTTTCTCAAGATCCCTTTCGTTATAGTGTTTCTTGTCTTCTATGCCAAGAAACTCCAGCGTGTAGGTACTCTTTACCACATCCTCAGGTGTCTGTACTTGCTGGCCTTCATGCGCTAATGCCAATATGCCCTCTTTGTCTTTGCTAAGTGCAAGACGCATGAAAAGGCCACTTTCTTTCTGGCGGTGAAGTGTGTCAACAGACCACCCATGGGCAACACATTCCTTCTCGTAGAATTCTCGTTCCAATGGGTCGTCAATTGTTATAAGTTCACAGATGTGCGACCACGTTAATTTGTCAGACATCTGACAAATTTCAGGTTTCTGCAATATAGGAGAACCCGATTTGTCAGATGTCTGACAAATTGGATACATCAGATAGAACTTCCTCATGTTGTTCAGGTTAGGACGACTGTAGCCTCTTCCGACCCTTGCTCTCAACACTTTGGCGAGATTCGACAACATTGACGTGCCGTATTTTGCTTTTACATTGCCCTGTTGTTCAAACTCAACGATATACTGACCTATTTTCCAATAAGTAGTTTTGACAATCTCGTTGATGCTAATCGCCAGCGATTGTTTCCCCTCCTCGATTACCTGCACAATTTTGTCTGCTAACTGCAACAACTCTTCATCTGGAATCGGAACACGTGGGTTTGTCACCTTTATTACTTTATCTTTGGCCATGTGTTAAAAACGCATATTTCTTTTAAACAATTGTCTTCTAACCATAAAAACTTACGCCTCCGCAAAACTAGTAAATCCATTGTCCACCACGGCATGATACATCCTTTGAATCTTCTCCGCCGATTCGGGATATTTGAAATCTGTAGCATTAAACTCCACATCAATCTCTTTGGAAACGCCATCTTTCAGGCAGAGCTGCCACATGGAAGTAAGCACGGGTACGAGTTTCTTGCGCGAGCCGTGCAGCTTGGGCAGCAGCTTTTGCAGGATGGCGGTGTCGATGGCTTTATCGCCCTTTAGACTGTCCTTTTCATCATCTTTGCCATCTTCATTTTCATTGACAAAATGGATATAACGGCTGATTTCGTTCACGGTGCGGTAGCCAAACTCGGCGTTGACTTTCTTCAACTCGGTGAAGAACGAGAGCAGAACCGATTTTTCATCCGCATTGTCAATCTGAATTTGTGACTTGGCTTTGTTCACGAAGTCCGTAGCCATATCTGCGCAAGCGGAATAGGCGTTTTCGAGGTGGATGTCTTTCTTCTCATTGAGATATTGCTCCATCTCATCTGGTGCAATCTTGAACTCAATCACATTGGCGCGATCGAGCACCTTGGGACTGAACATATAGGTGGTTTCATCCACGTTGATGGTGCCGATGATGAAGACGTTCTTGGGCAGGGCGATTTCTTTGGGCACAGCTTCGCTTTCGTTATCCCAAAGTTTGATAGGCTCTCCCGACTCCATGGCACTGAGGAAATCGGCAAAGTAGCGTTCCACCACGCTGAGGTTCATTTCATCGAGAATGAGGAAATAAGGTTTGTCTTGGTTCGTATTTGCCCGCATTAATAGTTGCAGCACGCCGCTTTCGGGCAGTACGTATTCATCGTTTTTCAGGGCATTGGGATAGCCCAACAGCGGCTCGCGGTTGGTCCAATCCGCCCCGATGGAAACCGTGCAGACTTGTTCCTCAATGTTCTCGCTCAGGCATTTGGCGAAAGCCAAGGCCAGTTGTGTCTTTCCCGAACCCGCCAGCCCGCTGAGGATAACGAAAGGCTTGGCCATCAGCGAATAGGCGAGGCGCTTGATGAGGGTTTCGGAATAGATTAGGCCGGTGGAGAGGAGGGAGGAGACAACTTGATTAATCATAAATGAATCATTAGGACGTGAATCGTTATTTTCAAGTTTTGGTTGTTTGACCATAACAAGTTGTGAATAGGGCTTCATGGTGTTCTTTTTCACAAAATCAACGAAAAATAAGTGCTCACTATTATCATAAATAGCCATTGCAAAATCATTGATTCTAAGATTCTTCTTTTCTTCGGTTTCATGCCCTACCCATTGGTTGCTAATATAGTATTCCTTTCCATCAATCAAAAATGTTTTCTCTGTTATCCATCTAGTTGAATCTTTACCTGTTAAAGTTGGGTAAATATCTACAGATAAAAATAAACGTGGTATCCTAATATCATCAAACATATAAATCAAGTAATCTATCTTCCCCGAATTATCTGGAACTATATGTTTCATGAAGGATTTGAAAACATCTTGGTAATTCTTTTTCAAATATGACAGAACTTTGTATGGAAAATCACTATAGAATTGAGATTCAATCAAAACTTCAGTGTCATATTTGCTTTTTTGCTCGCTTGCTATGGTTTCTACTATGTTTGCGAGGTTATTATTTCTTGCCATAACTAGAGTATTTTATCGATTTTTATTACTTTGCCAGTTGTATGGGAACTGCCTATGCCGGCGAAAAGGTCTATGAATATTTTTTCTTTGGCATATTATCAGTTGTCAATGGCCACTTTTTTAAATGTAGCAGATGTCCGTTGAAAATCAATGTCGGCAAAATCTTTCGCTGCTTTTTCCTTAACATCAACATCTTTGATTTCTAAAGCATTGGCAAGGTATTTTAGTTTTTGTTTTTGTCGCTCAATTATATCACTCCAGCGCATCACCCAGACCTCGACACGATTACTATTACTTCTAAAATACAAGAATGGATTGTTATCCTCCCCTTTAATTTGATAAGAAGCGTTTGAACTAATATCTGAACTTACCAGTATAACCTTAAATCTTTTGCTTGACGGAGTTACTGGACTTGTTTCTATTGCTTGAGCATAATGCATCACTTGCTGCAATTCCTTGGAACCGATTTTTACTTTTGGAGCTTTTAATTCTACAACAAGGACTTCTCGAGAGTTACTGTCGATAATCCTTTCACTATACATAAACAAATCCGTAATAGATTTTTCTGATTTATCAAGACCTTCTATGATATTGTCGTCTTTTTTAGAAGGTTTGTATTTCATCAAATCATTTCTAAGTTGAGTCAAATTATTAACGAGATTTTTGTCTGAAAACAGTTTCGTGTTTTCTGCAAATTCTTCACCGAAAATCCATAACATTCTTTCCAAAAACTTATGTAATTCTTTCCTCTCTTTAATATGTTTGGAGATTTCGGAATAAACGAGTTTTTCTAAAAACTCTAATTCTTCTTGTTTGATAGAAACTTTATCGGCAAATGCAACAACGTCCTCTAATTCGGTTCTGCTTAACAAATCATTAAATTGAGTTATTGTTTTGTTGTTCAGCTTCAAAATGCCTTTTAATATATTATCTAATTCTCTGTTGGAGATAGTCCTGTCTATTAGTGGGTAAATCATCTCTCGAAGTTGATTATTTTCGTTTAAAAGATTATACCTATCTTCAACAAGAAATGCTAATTTGTCAAATAGAATTATTTTAGATTTTGAAGAAGACTTATTTCCTTTATAGGGATAATACTCGTCTTTTTTCAACTTATCTATAAAGTTATCGAATTCTTTGTTTTTTTCTCTAAAAAAAATGGTTAGTTGGCTTTTCAAGAAAGATTTGTAATGCCTAAACTCTTCATCCATATCATCTAATACGATGTTTCGATACATATCTGGGTTGAGCGTGTCAGAAGATACATAAATAAACCAACCGCCAATTTTTGGACTCAACCATTCTGCATCAAATTCAAATCCGGAAGCAATAGTTTGAATTCCAGCATTGGTTGTTGTAATAAACACTTTTCTTTGTTCAACATGTTTCAAATTTATGTATCGAAAAGCTATGTCATGTTCTTTCCCGTCTTTATCTATATATGGTACATTTTCAATAGATGGTTTTCCAATAATAAAGTTTACAGGGTCAATTCTTTCATCATTGATATAAAATGTAACTTCTTGATTGTAGATTTTTAAAGGGTATCTTTCAAAAATTGCGGATTGAATATTGTTCTTCAATAGTTTTTCAACGATTTTTTTTCGAGGAGAGATATCACCCAAACTCGTATCATAAAAGTCAGAAATTGTAACTTTGTAAGAAGTATCGCCCAATCCATCGTACACTTCTTCTTGTGTGGAAATCTGTACTTCTGAAACATTAATGTTTTTGCTAAAGCTTTTATAACTAAGCGGAATGATGGTTTTCGATGTTTTGTTGTGCTCGACAGATTTTCCGATAGTTTCAATTTCAACAGTTTCTCCTAATTGAAAAGCAGCAAACCGTCCAATCCCTTTTCCGCCATCCTTGTTGTTTGTGCCGATGTTTAGTAGTTTCTCATTAATATCATCAATATATACACCTTCTCCATCATCACGAATTTCCATTTTTTTAATTATTAATGGTTGCAACGCTTCCTCTTCTGAGGTATAATCAATATTGATCCAAATGTTTTTAGCATGTGCTTGAATGGAGTTGTTGATTAATTCGCAAAATGCAGCAAATGTACTAACATAATTTGCAAATAATTCGTTTACTAAACGGGAGTGTGTTGTAAAAGTTCTAATCATTATAATTGAGTTTAATACTTTAATACGGTGTTCTAATTATTCTCATCCTCTAAATTCCTCTCCAAAAACCCCTTCAGCGCCCCCAAATACTCCGCATCCAAATCCCAAAGTCTGGGGTCGGCGTAGTTACGGTTCGCTTCCTTTATTAGTTCCTTTTCGCGCTTGGTTTCACCGTGATAGGCTTCAAGATACCCATAAATCTTGGTTTTCTTGGCTGGAGTGGTCAAGGGCGGAGGCGTTCTGCCTGGAATGTCTAATTTCACCAGTTCCTTTTCGTAGCCTTCCCAACATTCAAAAATTGGCTTGTTGTTCGGGTTGATGATGTTTTCCAACATGTCCTCCAATGCGCCAGCTTCTTTGTCGTTCGGAAGCAAGAACAACTCGAACTCAACTCCAAACTGCTCTTTGATTGCAAGCAATTCCTTTCGGCGAGCCTCAATGTCATCATCTGCATCAAAAACCACGAGATTGATGCCACCATTTGCAGACATGGTGCGCATTTGGTTTGCGAATTTAGGTAAGTTGTTTTTTCCGTCAGTCTTAAAGACAAACCCATTTGGAGCAGACTTCCCGAACAAATGACGATAATATTGTTCAAAAAACACTAAATCAGCCAACCCTTCTACGATAATATGGAACCGCTCTTTCATAGTGCCAAACTTCTAAGTTCCACATCATTGTCACATGCGGCCTTCATCTCTTCGAAGGTGTATTTATATGCCTGATGCCCTTCCAACTTTGTCTTCTCAATCGTATAGAGCCGCAGGGTATCCTGATAGTCTGTATGTTCTTCCAGCATCTCGTTCAACCGATAAAGCGTCTCTTTGCTGTGGGTGGTCACAAACACCTGCTTGTTAGTGCTGATGGCCAAGGCGAAAATGGCTTCCCAGAGTTTCTTGTAGGCCGAATAATGCAATCCGTTGTCAATTTCGTCGATGAGGAGAATATTATTCATTGGATTGGCAGCGGCGACCACAATGTTCAAGTAACGTCGCATACCATCGCCCATCATGTTGATGGCCATCAACTGGTCAAGTCCTTCTAAACCAACATAAGCAGCATTGTTCAAGACTTCCACTGCAGTAATACGGCTGTCAAACTTTTGCATCATTTCCAGCACATGGTCTTTTCTTTTCCGCTTGATCAATTCCACAAGGTCGTTTACGGGGTTGCCTGAAGCCAAATCGGCAGGAATGAAGGCCACGCTGTTTTTCTCCATATAGCCATCCGCCATCTTTTTCCCTGTGGTTAGCCCATTTTGCCCTACGGTTATACCACATTCATAGCTCTTGGTTTCAGAGTCGTTTACCACATCGAACGACATTCTCAAGGTGTTGAGAAACGTCTTTGTTTCTGATGTCGGAATTTGCCCGTTTTGGAAATCCCCTTGAGATTTCTCGTCAAATCTATAGGTCATCTCCAACGACAAATGCCGTTTTGTGGCATCCCTCAATTCAGCCGCAATTTCCGGCTTAATCTTTAAGTCGCCGTTGCGGAATAAATAACTTAAATCTGCAAAACTGCTGTAGTTACGTCCTCTTATCGTATTAATCAGTTGTGGCAGGTCGGGATTCGACATGCCAATCAGCATGATTATACTCTCCAACACCGAGCTTTTCCCCGAGCTGTTTTGTCCGAGAAAAACATTCACGCGCGACAAATCGTCAACGGTCAAATGCTCAATTCCTCTGAAGTTTTTTATCTCAATGTTTTTGAAGCCGTCCATAGCTGTAAGTTTTCATTATTTCCTCCGCAGAAGAAGTCTATTGCTCTGTATTTCTTATCATTAGCGTTTTTCATCAAACGAAAATTCCCTATTAACTTGCAAAAATAGGGAATTTCTTCGAAAAACTGAGGTTTTTCGTCGCAAAATATCTGAATCGGAAGCCAATTGAACAGCAACTGAATGATTTACAAATAAATAATCGTTTCCTTTTAGCCTCGTCTCCAAGCCCCCAGAATCCGTCCGATATACATCGAGTGAATGCCAGCGGGGAAGTTCTCGTAGCGGCGGTGGCCCAGCTCGCCGAAACCCTTGGGATCGAAGGGGGCGCGGTAGATGGTCTCGCACTCGTACACCTCGCGGGCTTCCTTGTAATAAGGTGCGCCATGGGGCGTGTAGGCCACGTGAAGGCCGAGTTCCTGTTCCTTGTTCACGTCGCGACCGCTATGGGTGCCCATGTAGTCGAGGATGTCGGTGCGCTCGGGGTCGAAGGTCATCACGGTGAAGTAGGGGTGTTGCTCCATGAACTCGAAGGTGTAGCGCGCCGGAGCCACATACACGGTGATGGTGTTGATGTTTTCGCCCCACAGGTTGCCCAAGGCGCCCCAGCCGATGGTCATGGCGTTGTGGTGGGCCTCGTCGCCCACGGCCAACAGGGCACCGTGGCCTTTGAAGATGGTGAAGGGATTGCCTTGGTAGTCGGCCACGACGTCGAACTCACGGAAGGTGGTGTCGGCTGTCGGGGCTTCGGTCGGGGTTTCTTTGGGGGCTTCGGTTTGTTCCTGGGCTTTGTTGCCGCAGCTGGTCAAAGTGAGGGCGGCCAAAACGATGGTGGTCATGATGAGGTGCTTTTTCATGGGTCGTAAGTTTTATTCGATGGTGCGGATCTGATCCTTCAGGCATTGGTAGTCCTCCAGCAGGTCGTAGACTCCGTCTTCGCTCAACACGCCGCGCTTGAGGTCCTTGGGCAGCAGCCCGGCTTCGTCGGCCTCGAAGTCGGTGCGCCAGTCGTCGCTGTCGTAGTAGGCTTGCAATTCGTCGATGTCGGGCTGAAGGGCGGCAAAGTCGTCCAAGGCCTTTTCCAATCTTCTTACTGTTTCCGTGCCCTTGTCCAAAAGGGCTTCCATGCGGGTGATGCGTTCGATCTGTGTCATAATATGCTTGATTTTTGTGGTGCAAAAATAGTGAATTTTGCGAAAAATCCACCCCAAACGTTCCACATTCAAATTAATTCCGTACTTTTGCAGCCCGATTTTTAGGCAGAATTAAGGTAGAATGGAGAAGAAGAACGAATTCCTGATTCCGGTGAGCGGCCTTGCCCTTGGAAGCCATGCCTTTGGATATGAGATCGACAACGATTTCTTTGCTGGTATGGATTACTCTGAGGTTCAGCAAGGTAAGGTGCATGTCGACTTGGACATTGACCGCCAAGAGACCATGCTGACGCTGCATTTCGACCTTGAAGGAAGCGTGCGCGTGCCTTGCGACCGTTGCGCCGACGAGTTCGACCAGCCCATCGAGAGCCATCAGGATTTCTTCCTCAAGTTGGGGACGGAGAACGCCCAAGAGTCGGACGACGTGGCTGTCGTCTCGCCCGAGCTGAGCGAATACGACATCCGCCCGTTGGTGTATGAGTACATCATCCTCGCCATCCCGATGCACCGCGTGCATCCCGAAGGCGAGTGCAACCCCGAGGTGATAGCGATGCTCAACCAAGAGGATGCACCCGTTGAGGACGACGATGACACCGACGAGATTGACCCGCGCTGGGCCGCCTTGAAAGACATTAAATTGAACGATAAATAAACAACAGGTAATTAACGATTAAAATAACAAAAAAATGGCACATCCTAAAAGAAGACAGTCTCACACCAGAGGCGCTAAGAGAAGAACGCACTACAAGGCCGAAACGCCTAACGTGACCATCGATCCCGTCACCGGCACCATGCACGTGATGCACCGTGCTTACTATGTGGACGGCGACCTGTACTACAGAGGTCAGCTGGTCATGGCCGCCAAGCAGTGATTGCTGGCGAAGGGTCACGGCTCCAACGTGGACGGGAAGGGATGTTATGCATCCTGATGGGATAAAAAATTGGAAAAAATTCCAAAAAAATGTCCAAAAGTGTGCCGTGTATCGAAAAAATGCCTATCTTTGCATCAGTTTTTGATGCTGAGGCATCGAGAAAAAATAAAGTCGGATTTTTTTCATAATCTTTATATTGTTTTTCCCCTCCTTTTTCCCCATCAGGAGGGGTTTTTTATATCCTTGCTTGAAATCTCCAATGAGTTTCTTATCTTTGCGCTTTCTTTTGGAAGTATCAAACAAATACATAACACAATGAAAAAGCTATCCTCATTAATCGCAGCCTTACTGTTGTCATTGTCAGTGGCCCGCGCCGACGAAGGCATGTGGCTGCCTTACGCCCTTAACGGACAAAACCTCGCCGAGATGCAAGCCATGGGCTGCAAACTCACGGCGGAACAAATCTTCAGCTTCAACCAACCGAGCATCAAGGACGCCATCGTGCAATTCGGTGGCGGATGCACGGGCGAAATCATCTCGCCCGAAGGCCTGCTGCTCACCAACCACCACTGCGGACTGAGCTTCGTGCAGAAACTCTCGTCGATCGAGCACGACTACCTCACCGACGGCTTCTGGGCCAAGAGCAAGGGCGAAGAACTGCCCAACCAAGGTCTCTCCGTCCTCTTCTTAAATAAGGTGGAGGACGTGACCGATGAAGTGCTGAAAGGTGTCGATGCGCAGACCACCGAGGCCGAGCGCAGTGAGATTGTGGAAAAAAACATCCGTGGCATTGCCAAGGAACGTAAGGGCGACCGCAGCGTGCGCGTGGAGGTCGTACCTTTCTACAGCGGCAACCAGTACATCCTGTTCGAGTACGACGAGTACAAGGACGTGCGCCTCGTGTGCTGCCCGCCTTGGGGCATCGGCAAATATGGTGCCGACACCGACAACTGGACCTGGCCGCGCCACAAGGGCGACTTCAACATCTTCCGCGTTTACACCGCCCCTGACGGCAGCCCTGCCGAGTATTCGGAGAGCAACATTCCGATGAAATCGAAGTGGTACCTGCCTATTAATCTCGGTGGCGTGAAGCCCGGCGACTATGCCATGATTCTCGGCTACCCTGGCTCGACCGACCGCTATTCGACCTCCTACACCGTGAAAAACGTCATCCACGAAGAAGGTCCCGCCATCATCGACTGCCGCACCACCAAGCTCGAAAACTACCGCAAGCACATGGACGCCGACCAAGAGGTGTTCATTATGTACGCCTCCAAGCAGGCTAGCGTGTCGAACTACTGGAAATACTACATCGGTCAGGTGAAGCAACTCAAGCGCAACCACGTCTACGAGAAGCGTGTGGCCCAAGAGGAAGACTTCATGAATTGGGTCAATGCCGACCCGAAGCGCAAGGCCGAATATGGCGACATCTTCACGGGCATCAAAGCCAAGTGGGACATCTTGGACGAAATCGAGAAGTCGTTTGTCTACCACCGCGAAGCTGGCTGGAACGGTGGCGAGGCCATCTCGTTCAGCCGTAGGTTCATGCGTATCAACCAAATGTTTGAAGAAAAGGCCGACAAAGCCGACATCAAGGCCGCTGCCGAAAAGATGCAGCCCGCCGTGGAGACCTTCTTTAAGGACTACTCCATGCCCCTCGACCAAGACGTGACCGCCGCGTTGCTCAATCTTTTCTACAAGAACAACCAAGCCAACCTGATGCCGAGCGAGATTTTGCGCATCGGTTTGGAAAACGGTGGCGACTTCACTCAATATGTGGCGAAGGCTTTCGAGAAGTCCATCTTCACCGACAAAGCCCGTCTGGAGAAGTGGATGCAGAAGCCCAAAGCCTTAGACAAGGACCCGATTTTCGCCTTGGCGATGAATATCATCGAATCGTATCAAACCCTTTACGCCCGCTATGAGGAAGCACAAAACCTCGGCAACGAGGGTGAGCGCCTCTACATGAAGGGCCTGATGGAGATGCAAAAGGACCGCAACTTCTATCCCGACGCCAACTTCACCATGCGTCTGACCTACGGCACCGTGGAGCCTTACAAGGCCGCCGATGCCGTCAACTATAACTACTACACCACCATGGACGGTGTGATGGCCAAGTACGTGCCTGGCAACTGGGAGTTCGACATCCCGCAGGACGTGCGCGACCTCGCCAACCGCCGCGACTATGGCCGCTATGCCAACGAGAACGGTGAGCTGGTCGTCAACTTCATCACCACCAACGACATCACGGGTGGCAACTCGGGCAGTCCCGTCATCGACGGCGAGGGCAACCTCATCGGTTTGGCCTTCGACGGCAATTGGGAAGCCATGAGCGGCGATCTCAGTTTCGAGCAAAAGGTGCAGCGCACCATCTGCGTCGACGCCCGCTATCTGCTGTGGTGCATCGAGAAGGTGGGCAAGTGCCAGAACATCATCGATGAGCTGGTGATTAAATGAGCCGAGGTTTCATAAAAGAAGGCGACCAGGAGGAAGTTCCAAGGGTGCCGATGCGGGCCTACCTGCCCGAAGGCGTGCCCAACTTCGTCACCAAAGAAGGGCTTGAGGCACTCAAAGTAGAGCTGAAAAGCCTTGAAGATGAACGCTCCAAGGTCGGCGACAACTACATCATGGGCAACTTCATCGAGGCAAAGATGAAGTTGCTCATCGGTCGTATCAATAGCGCCGTGGAGGTCGACATTTCCAAGGCAAACAAAGGAACGGTGAGCTTCGGGGCGTGGGTGCGCTTCAACGGTCGCGTGGTGAGGATTGTGGGCGTCGACGAGGCTGACATCGACAAAGGTCTCATTTCATTCATCTCGCCTTTGGCCAAGTCGCTGATGGGGAAGAAGGCGGGAGACGTCATTGGATTGAAAGGCTCGGAAAAGATAACGCTGGAAGAAGTGTCGTTTGAACCGATGCCACTCACGCAGGTTGTCCGCGAAAAACCCTCGTTTTCGTCATTGCGAACGGAGCGTGGCAATCCAGCCTCGGAAATAGCGACCATCAAAGAAGAACCAATGCAGGCAGAACTTCCTCAGCAAGAAATACAAAAGGAAGTCACTGACTTGCCAGCCAAAGCAGACGAACCTCGAAGGTTTGAACCTGAGACGGAAGCCATGGAATTCCTGCCCATTGTCAACGAACGCGGCAATATCGTGGGGCGGGCAACGTATTTCGAACTGCACAAAGGAAACAAATTATTGCATCCCGTCGTGCATCTGCATGTCATTAATGAAAAAGGTGTGACCACAAGGCTGTATTGGTGGCATGTGGCTTTCGGCGAAACGCCCGAGAAGACGCTCAAGCGGAAGATGACGGAGGTATTAGACCTGCCAGAAGCGAAGCCAAAGCTGATGCGACAATACATCAGGGAGGCCAAAAACGAGAAGGAACTTGTTTATGTCTTTACGGTCGTTTCCGAAAACGAGCTGCCCATTACTCCTGAAGGGGAAGCGTATAGCGTTCTTTTTGAGAAGGATTAATAGCTCTTCGCGCGCTTTGCGTCACTGCGAAGAGAGCCTGTCACGAGCGAAGCGTGGTGGAAGCAGTCCAGATGGACAAACAAAAAAGTCGGGAAAGCGTATGGCTCTCCCGACTTTTTCATTTTCCATGCTTTTCACGCAGAACCTTGGGAACTATGGGAAGCGCAAGGCAACGCCATTTTTCCAATAGGTTTCGCAAAATTCTATGTGAAATTATGGTATCAGCGTCAGCGAATGGTTTTGGTTCTTCACTGCAATCAGGCCGACTTCCTCGCTGTAGTACAACAGGTGGAAGTACTCGCCTGTGGGGTTGGTGTAGGAATTGACATGGACATTCTTGTAAGTCACACCATTCACTTCCATGGTCTGTGTATCTTCTTTAAGGTCAATGTAAGGAAGTGCCATTTCATTGTTCCGGAAATAAAGGAATTTTTCGGGAATGCCGATGGGTGCCACCTTGCTGTAAAGGTTCACATACTTGGTGTTCAACCAATTGATTTTCAGGTGTGGCAAGATGGCGATGCTGTTTTGGTTTACCTTGCAGACGAGGGTGCGTTCGCCGTTCACGCGGTCGTGGTAGTTGAGGATGATGGGGTCGAAGCAGGCGGTGATGCCGATGCCGAGCACCTTGGTGAGGCGGCGCGTGTAGGTAGCGTAAAACGCACCGATGTTGTCCGTTTCGGGATAAATCGAGCAGCCCGGACGGAAGCGGAAGCTGCTTGCAGGAAAGTGCCCATAGCCGATGCTGAACTCGTTCTTGTTGCTTCGGATGGTGTCGCGCTGGGCAAGGGCGGGCACCGCAAAAGCGACGAGCAAACCGAGGATGATAAATTTGGTTTTCATAAATTATTGAATTATAAATTTTGAATCTTAAATCTTGAATTTTGAATCTACTGCTTTGGTCTAACGGCGACAATCTTGAAATTGTTGAACCACCCCTCGGCGCTGTCGGTGCCGTTGCTGATGACGAGGTGGTAGCGGCCCAAGGGTTGGTCGCCCATATAGAATCGCGTTCCTGTGTTGTATCCCGAAGTTACGGTGTCGCAAAAAACGACATGGTTTTGCCTGTTGCTGACGCTCACAACGCACTCACCCAAATAATCGTGGAAATACACATGAACCGCCTTGCTCCAATAACCCGCCTCGATGTTCGGATGGCGCATGTCGCCATTGGAAAGCGAGCCTTTGATGTCGATTTTGTTCTTGTCGTCAATGAGCGAGTTATGTTCATATTGCTTCATGCACGACGAAACTAAAAACAAAGCGATTATTATTATAGGTATTCTCTTTATCGTTTTCATATCAAGTTGAATTTTGAATCTTATAACTTATTCTTTTTTCATTTTATTGTTGAGGCTTGCGCGAACTTTATCCACATTATAGACGCTGCAACCGAGCACATCGGCATATTCTTGGCGAGACAATTTGAAGTTCGACAGCAAGCAATAGCGGAACTCCGTTTCGGTCAAGTCGGGATAATGTTCTTTGACTGAAGCAATAAAGCCCGGATGCACACCCTCGAAGGCCGCTTCGAAGCTCGTCCAATGGTCTTCGCCCTCGAAGAGCGATTTCTCCAAGTCCTTGAAAGCCATCGGGTTGTTCCTATCGCGCGAAAGCACCTCGAAGCAACGGATGATGTGGCATTTCTGTAGGTATTCGTCTTTCAGCTTGTCGCCGAATTCTGCCTGTAGTTCACTTTGTTGCGCATTCTGTTTTTGTAGTTCATCGTATTGTGCTTGCATTGCGGTATGCTCTTGCTGTTGTTGCGCGTTGCGTTTCTTCAGTTCCAGCAGGTTCGCGTTGATTTCGGCCTCGATGCGTTTTTTCTTCAAGGCATTGAGAATCAATATGGTGACTAAAACCAAAGCAACAATTAAGACAATAGTCAGCACGATAATCACCCTTTGCCGCGAGAGCATCTGGCGGTTGTGTTGGTTGGCTTGTGCTTCAAAGTCGTATTTCTTCTGTATTTCGAGGACGGAGCTTTGGCTTTGGTCGCTGAGGAGTTCCAAGGCCACTTGTTCGTGTTGTTTTTCAAACTGATAGGCTTTTTCATAGTCGCCCACCGCCAAAGCATCCTTGATGAGGAAGCCGTAGACGGCGGCTTGGGTTTCAGGCGAGATGTCAGTTTGTTCTATCGCGTTGAGCATCTGTGTCTTGTAGTATTGCAACGAGTCGCGCTCGCCCATGGCCAAAAACACCTTCGCCAAGTTGAGCAGGGCTACGGGTCTGCGTTTCTCGTCAGACAGCGGCAAGGCTTTGCGCAGGCAGTCCAAGGCGGCTTCGTTGTCGTCCGTAAGCTGATAGGCAACGGAATAGTTGTTCCAAACCGAGGCTTCGGTTACTTTGTCTTGGGCGGTTTGGGCCAAATTCAGGGCTTGTTCCAAATAGACAAACGCGCTGTCGTATTCGTCGACGACGAGGTCCATCATCGCCACAGCGTTGAGGCAGCGGGCCTTACGCGAGAGGCTGTCGCCCCACAGTGCGGCGGCGGCCTTGTAGTTCGTGATGGCTTCGGCCTCGTTGCCCGCTGCATTGAGCAGGTCACCTATGTAATACTGTGCGAAGGCCGCGCTCACCGAGTCGCCAGTCATGCGGCCGTAGCGGTCGGCTTCCTTGTAGCAGTTCATTGCGGCCTCGTATTCCTTCTTGGATTGGCGCACGCAGCCGCTGTAGAGCGCGGCAGGGGCGGCGTTTTCGTAATCCTTTTGGCTCACAAAGAAATCGTAGGCTTCGAAGATGTCTTCGCGGTGGCTGATGTCCTCGTAGGCCTTGTAGGCGTCACGCACTTCGGCCACGACAGCTTGCATCCGTTCTGTCTTGCCTTTCGTGTTGCAAGAACTGAAAAGCAGCAAGCCAAACAGCAGGGCGAGAGCAGCGTATTTCAATCTGTACCAACTCATCGTTTAGTCGTTTTAGCTTTGCAAATGTAGGATTATTAATCCAAGTTTGCGATGGGTGGATGGGCCATTACAAACTTTTTTGGAATTATATTATTGATAATCAATAACTTGGTAGATCGGATTACAAATTCTTTTTGTCGTAAAAAGACCATCTTTCCCCTTTCGGGGTAATGAAATTCTGTGTACTTTTGCGCCCAAACTAAATCGAAAGCAAAATGAACAACAAGAAACTGTATCGTTCGATGGCGGAAAAGAAACTCTGCGGCGTATGCGGAGGCCTCGCCGAGTATTTTGACATTGACCCGACGCTGGTGCGCATCCTTTGGGTGATCTTCACACTGATGGGTGGCGCCGGACTTTTGGCCTACATCATTTGCGCCGTCATCATGCCGCAGCAGAATCAACTCCCCAATCCTTGATTATCTTCTGACAACCAATTTGTTGCACCTCTCACCGCTCCTCACGAAATACATTCCGTCGGGCAGCGAACTGATGTCGATTTTGCTTGTGCCTTGGCTTTGCAGCACCATTTTCCCGCATAGGTCGTAGATGCCGACATTCTCCGAGCCTTCCACAAAGATGAAGTCTTTGGCGGGGTTGGGATAGACATTCAGTGCGGTTTCGGCTTGTTCTTCCACATCGGTCACATCAATGGTGCCAGTGAAAAACTTGATGATCTCTTCCGTGTAGTCGATGTCGTTGCTGCCTCCTGTATACCAACGATGCATGCCGTTGTTCACCTTGATGAAACTGACATGCGAGTCGTTTTGGCCGTCCAAATAGCTGTACATCTCGAAAGCCAGACCGTCGTTATGCGTGTCAGGATATTCCTCAAACACTGGTTCTTCAGCGCATTGGTTGAAAGCACGCCAATATTGCACCGTGGCTTCGGCAGGCAGGCCAATGCTGTGGGTCCCATAGCTTTGCAATGAGATTTCGGCGTTGTCATACGAAATCATTTCGTCGTTTGTCCCGAAGATTTCCAGCACATTGACATTGGCCGCAGGGGTCAATTCGTCCATATCGTTACCCACCACGCCGCTCACTGCAGCGATGGCATTGATGCGGTCGCCGTGTTCGATGGCCATGCGGTGGCTCATGCAAGCGCCGAGCGAGAAGCCAGCAAAGAAAAGGCTGTCTTGTTCGAGGTTGTATTCCTCTTCGAGGGTGGCGAGCGTGGCCATCAGGAAGCCGCTGTCGTCGGCATCGGGGTTGACGGTCACGTCGAAGTTGAAGGGCATCCCGTAGAGATTGAACTCCACCGTGACGGTGATGCCGGCACTCCACGCGGTTCCGAAGGGATAGCTGCCGATGCCAGGAACTTCGATGTTAAACTCCAAGGCTTGTGGGCAAACCACAATCCAGCCTTTTTGGTCGGCCATCGAGCGGATATTGGTCGCATTGAAGAAGTTGGAGGCCTCATCGCCCAAGCCATGCAGCATGAACAGCACAGGCGCAGGCGTATCTTCCGAATAGGTAGAGGGCACATATTCAATGTATTGGCGTTCCTGACCAGCCCAAGTGAGGGTCTTCAGGGTTTGCGCATTGAGCGAGAAGGCCATTAAGGCCAAAAAGATAAGGGTAAATGCTTTTTTCATGCTAATTTGGTATTAATGTGAATGCAAAAGTAATGCTTTTTTGAATTTGTGCAATCATTATTCTTCCTCCAAGGGTTGGTTGTCGAAGAAATGTTCCCGTTGCAACTCGGCCAGCACAGCTTTGATTTCGCCATATTGGTAGTCGTCGCCGAGGACGTCTTTGGCCGTGGTCACATCTGGGTCGAAAGTGGACTCGAAGTAGTCCAATATCTCGTTATACTTTTCTTTTTCAACGATTTGCGAGGCTTCGATTGCACCTTGTTCCACCCAATACGCCAAATGACCGTAAATTGTGCTGACGGCAAAACCTCTTTCCTTGGCGATGGCCTCTGCCGATAATCCCCTGTCAAACAGTTCTTTGGTGATGAGGTAGGTCTCGCCTTGGGGCTTCTTGGACTTTTTCTTAGGCTCTTCGGGCATCTCGCCAATGTCAACTGTATCAGGGTTTTTGCCGATGAAATGCAAAACGATGTCGAGGATTTCGGCTCCGAAGCGTTTGACGCTGATGGCCCCCATGCCTTTCACTTCTTTTAATTCGGCTAAGGTGACGGGCTTGGCTTGGGCGATGGCTTTCAAGGTCTTGTTGGCAGCAATGGTATAGGCCGGCGCTTCCATTTCCTGCGATTTTTCGAGTCGCCAGGCCACCAAAGTCTTGTACAAAGGACTCTTATCCATCGTGTCGTCCTTGATTTCCACTTTTTTCTTGACGTTCTTTTCCTTTTCGATCGCACTGACCGACTTGGTCTTTTGGTAAGCCTTCATCGTGAAGCCGTCTTTGCAAGCCTTTAAACAACTGGTTTTCAGGCTTGTGCTTTCTTGGAGTTGCTTCAATGCCTCGCTGAGCTGGTCGTTGACGGATTGGTTGTCGGTCTTGAAAGGCAGGTCGAAGAGGCCGTTGTCGATGGCGGTGAGGTGTTCGGAGAAATAGGCCACACCTTTTATTAATCGTTCCTGCAAGGCGGGGTTTTGCTCGCACGAAGGCGCCAATTCGTGCATTTTCCTGATTTGGCCCTCAAACTTGATGCTCACGCCACAAAGCTCTTCGTAGATTTTGTTGCGCCGCTGCGAGAGGTCCTGGATGAGGGTGTGCTCAAAAAGGGTGTCGTTGTCGTAGATCACCTTCATCAGCTTGCCGAAGTCCTTGTAGATGCCGTCGAAGTCGATGAGTTCGAGCATGGTCTCCAATTCGTAGTCGTGGCGCAATTGGTCCACTTTCTCTTGCGTGGGTTCTTTTTCGGGTAGCGCATCGACGAAACGGTTGACGGAGAAATCGTTGACCAAAGCGTTGGAGGTGATGCGCGTTTTCAGCACCAAGCCTTCGAGTGAGGTGCAGCGGCTCAGGGCGACGTAGACCTGCCCGTGGGCGAAGGCTTGTCCCGCATCGACGATGACTTTGTCGAAGGTGAGGCCTTGGCTCTTGTGGATGGTGACGGCCCAAGCCAAACGCAGCGGAATCTGGGTGAAGCTGCCGATTTCGTTTTCCTCAATTTCTTGGTTTTCAGGGTTGATGGCGTATTCCATGTTCTGCCACTTCAGCTTCTCGACGGTGATGCGCTGGCCGCCGCATTCCACCGTGACCGTGTTTTCTTTCTCGTCATAGCCCACCACGCGCCCGATCTTGCCGTTGAAGAACGCCTTCTCGGGGCTTGGGTCGTTCTTGACGAACATCACCTGCGCGCCCACTTTCAGTTCGAGTTCCTCTTTGATCGGGTAGGTGTTCTCGGGAAAGGTTCCGTGTACTTCGGCCTTGAAAGTCACCGATTTTTGTTTGATGGCCGCCAATTTCGACTCGTTGATTTGGTCGGCTTTGTAGTTGTGGGTGGTCAAGGTGATGTAGCCTTCATTGTCCTTGGGCGCGAAGCCTGGCTTGAAGCGGCTGTTGAGCACCCGCACGCATTCGTCGTCCATTTGGTTGTTGCGCACCTTATTCAATAAGGTGATGAAGTCATCGTCGTGTTGGCGGTAGATGTGCTCCAGTTCCACGCAGGTGTAAGGCGTGTTTTTCAGCACGAGGCTCCCGAAGAAATAAGGCGTGTCGTAGTAAGGCGACAGCACTTCCCATTCCTCGGGCTTGGCCACGGGCGCGAGTTGGTGAACGTCGCCGATCATCAGCAGCTGAACGCCGCCAAAGGGTTTTTGCGAGCGGCGCACACGGCGCAATACCGCATCGATGGCATCAAGCACATCGGCGCGTACCATGCTGATTTCGTCGATGATGAGCAGGTCGAGGCTGCGCATGAGGTTGAGTTTCTGTTTCTTCATGCGGTGGAGCTGGGCGGCCATGCTTCGTGGACCGGCATTCATTTCTCCAGGAGGTAGCGGCCCGAAAGGCAGCTGGAAGAACGAGTGGATGGTTTGTCCGCCCGCGTTGATGGCGGCCACGCCCGTGGGAGCCACCACCACCATGCGCTTGTAGGTCTTCAGCGGCAGGTTCTTCAGGAAGGTGGTCTTTCCCGTGCCGGCCTTGCCCGTGAGGAAGATGTGAGCGTCGGTGTAGAGCACCAGCTCCTCGACGAAGTCAAGTTTTTGGTTGACAAAAGTTTGTTGCGCCATGTTTTGGATTGTGTTCATCGCGCTAAAGTAGGGATTTTTTTCCATTTTTTGGGGGGTATTTGAGATTTTTGTTGTAATTTTGCTGCGGATATCAGTCAGGAATCAGGTATGACTTTCCGCAAGTCCGCGCGGTGGCCTATCGTTTCAGTACGACTTACCTCCTGCATTCTGCGGCAAACCACATGGATGGAAATCGGGATGAGAGAACACCGGCAACAGGACTCTTTAGATTTCCATCCGTTTT
>OCTW011618308.1_pt1 | contig 32334 bp, 29 predicted proteins | sample 1539671 | NCBI WGS metagenome assembly OCTW01 (sample SAMN02144230, study PRJEB22623) | gut metagenome | biome: sheep rumen | host: Ovis aries | place: New Zealand | reverse complement strand
GGGCTTTTCTTTTACTCTTTATACATTGACTTGCTTCTCTATTTTTAGACTGAAGAAAAAGTTTTTTTGATACTTAGCTTAGGTTCATCGCTTTTCAATTTCTAAGCTCAGACCTCAAAACATCCGTTGGATGTTTTGACCCGTCGGCAGGTTCAACAGTCCACTGAACTTGACTCGATTTCTTATTTTTGGGCCCATGAAAAAACTGCCCGCTGGGCATGACTCGCTTTCTTATTTTCTGGCTCATGAAAAAACTGCCCACTGGGCAGTTTTTTTAATCTTTGTTTTCCGCTTTTAACTTAGAATGTCTGTAACCATAACCAAAGTAAATGAGACTTCCGAGTACAAATGAAATGATAAAGCCATACCAAGTAATTGCTTTACATTGTGTCATCAAAGATAAGCAAACCACAATTGACACAATTGGTAAAAATGGAACCCAAGGTGTTCTAAACTCTCCTTCTTTTGGCTCACCATAATCTTTACGAAGTTTCAAAATACCAAAAGCAAGCAAAATAAGGTAAGCAAGAGTTACAATATTAACCAATAAAGCTAAGATTTCAAGTTGTAAAAATCCTGACATAAACATTGTTACCAAACCAACAAAAATCGTTGCTTTCTTCGGTACTTTGCTCTTTGGCGTCAATTCTTGAAATTGTTCTGGTAATAAACCATCGCAACTAATGTTATAAATCACACGTGACAAGGCAAACATCATTGAGATACATACAGTAACCAAGGTCAAAATCACGACAATCGAAACAAAATTACCAACCAATGGGAATCCAATGCTACGTAGTACAAATGGCACCACATCTGCTGTATTTAATTTTGTATAATGAACTGTTCCTGTTAACACCAAGGTTACCAAAACATACAATAAAGTTGTCAAACCAATTGAGAAGAAAATACCTTGTGGAATTTTCTTTTCTGGTTCTTTGGTTTCATCAGCAGCCATTGAAATAGACTCAAAACCAAGGAAAGCAAAGAACATCAAAGAGGCACCTGCCATGATACCAACTTTACCACCATAGACTTGACCAAAACCATAAGGTGCAAAATGACTCCAATTATCCGTGTTAATAGCTGTTAAACCAAGGGCAATGAAAATCAACAAAACAGCTAATTTAAAAATAACCAAAACTGAATTAAATCTCAGTACCGTTTGAACTCCCAAAACAACCAAGGCTGTTACACACAGCAACAAGATAACTGGAATAATATCAATATAAGTTCCTTTTTCAGGGTTAAAAGGTCCACTGAGTGCGGTTGGAAGACTGATACCAAAAGTTCTTAAGAAAGCCTTTAGATATCCTCCCCAGCCAGAAGCCGCTGTCGAAATGGCTCCTGCAAACTCGATAATCATAAACCAACCAGCAATCCAGGCAGGATATTCTCCAAAAACAGTATATAAATAGCGATAAACACCACCTGAGTGTGGTAATCTTGAAGAAAATTCTGCAAAGAATAAGGCTGACATGGTTACACAGATAGCAGCAACAATAATTGAAATGGTAATCGCAGGTCCTGCATATTCAGCTGCTCCTACTCCTGTTATCGTGAAAATCCCAGTCCCAACAATCGAACCTACCCCTAAAAAGATAAGTTCAGCAAACCCCAGGCGTCTCTGTAAATAGCTTTTCTTTTGCGCCATAGGGGTCTTTCGAAAAATATCCATACATTCTCCTGTTTTTTGTTTAAAATCGTCATACAATTTTTACAATTCTATCAATTTTTGATACTAGCCTCGTATGCACAACGTCTTTTATTTTAGGATAAATAGCAGTAAAAATCAACTCTCTACTCCTATTTTATCACGTAAAAAAACACATTACTAAAACAAGAAAACTCGTTTTTAGTAATGCGCCTTTTTCATATGCGATAGCTAAACGATTTATTCGCTTTTTTTGATGTCTTCTTTCAATTCGTCCATGTTAAATTTTGCAAAAAGGTATTTGCGATCTTGTACTGGGAAACGTTGATCCAATTGATCAACCGGTCCCACTTCAACCACACCTTCTGAAATGACAAAATCCATCACATGACCACCAAATGTTAAATCATCCGAAATAAAGTGCAAATGATAACCTGCAACACTCACACCGTGAAACATCTTAGGTGTCCAGATGCCCACAATTGTACCCGTTACATCCTCACGAGTATACTCTGGTTGGCGTGTTGCGACTTCTGCAAACTTAGTATTTGGCGCAGATTTTGGAATCATGCGAACATGCATGTTAGAAAAAGTCCCTTTAATTTTAATCGAACGGAACAAGTTAACCCCATCATAATACGATTCGATGCGTTTTTTAAGCTCAGCGTCTGTCATTTCAAAACGTTGTTTGAAAATCACTTCAGCTTGATGAGGAACAACTGCAGCGTAAGGAACTTTGACATCATCAGAAACCTCAACAATTTCAGGTTTTCCGTTTGAGCCAATAGCTTGATAGGCTTTACCGTCTAGAATAATCAACTCTCCATCAATAGAATCGAGGGTTCCGATTCCTAAATCACCATGCTCCAATAGCTCACCAATGGTTAACGTTCCACCATAAAGGCCAGCCATCAAGGCACTTAAGGTATTATATTGAAAAAGTTTAATTGCTTCTGACATATTCTCCTTCACTTTCGTCATTTAAAATTAACTAACAGTATTATTTTATTGCCAAATGAGCTAAAATGCAAGCTTAATAAAATTCGTCTGGTAAGATTGTTTCACCAAGTTTGATATTATCTTTGTAATCGATTGGAATATCGATAAGCACTGGTCCATTTTCTGCTTCTTGCAAAGCTTTCTTAAGAGTAGCTTCAAATGATTCTTTGCTATCAACACGGTAACCTTTTGCACCAAAGCTTTCAGCATATTTAACAAAATCAACTGGACCAAATTCAACACCAGAAGAACGACCATATTTCATTTCTTCTTGGAATTCAACCATGTTATATTTACCATCATTCCAAATAATGTGAACGATTGGCAAGTTAAGGCGTACAGCAGTTTCCAATTCTTGTGCTGAAAACAAGAAACCACCATCACCAGAAATAGAAATGACTTTTGTATTTGGACGAACAAGCGCTGCAGAAATTGCCCAAGGAAGTGCTACACCAAGTGTTTGCATACCATTTGAGAAGAGCAAATGACGTGCTTCATATGATTTGAAATAACGTGCCATCCAAATGTAATGACTACCAACGTCAACTGTCACTGTCATATCATCAGTCGTATTTTCTTGCAAGACATCGATCACATCAAGCGGGTGAACCAAACCTTCTTTTGAGTTGCGGTCAAATTTCACATCTTCAACCACATTTTTCTTAAGGTTTTGAAGATAATCTACAGATGTTTTTGGTAGTGTATAGCCATTGACAGCAGGCAATAGCAAATCAATAGTGTCGGCAATATCTCCAATCAATTCGCGTTCTGGTTGGAAATAAGTATCAATTTCAGCTTGAGCGACGTCAATAACAATGATACGTGCTGAAATTTCAGCATTCCAGTTGCGTGCTTCGTATTCAATTGGGTCATAACCAATAGCAATGACAAGGTCCGCTTTTTTTAGCAACATATCACCTGGTTGGTTACGGAAAAGTCCAACACGTCCAAAGAAAGTATCTTCTTCAAGCTCACGTGAAACAATACCAGCACCTTGGAAAGTTTCGACTACTGGCAACTTAACAGCTTCAAGCAATTTACGAATTGATTTTGTAACCGCACGTGTTGAAGCACCATTTCCCAAGAGAAGAACAGGCAATTCAGCATTTCGAATAGCTTGAGCAAGGTAATTCACATCATCTACTGATGCTGAACCAAGTTTTGGATCAGTCAATGGTTTAATAGCTTTTACCGATACCAAACTATCAGTAACGTCTTGAGGAATAGAAACAAAGCTAGCGCCACGTTTGCCTGATTTAGCGACACGATAAGCATTGGCAATAGTTTCAGAAAGTGTGTTAGGATCGTGAACTTCAACAGCTGACTTAGTCACCGGCTCCATCATAGCCACGTTTTTCATTGATTGGTGTGAACGTTTCAATAAATCACAGCGTTTTACTTGTCCAGAAATGGCAAGAACTGGGTCACCTTCATCAGTTGCCGTTACAAGACCAGTTGCCAAATTTGATACACCAGGACCACTTGTTGTGATAACTACACCAGGATTGCCAGTGATACGTCCGATACCTTGTGCCATAAAAGCAGCATTTTGTTCGTGACGAGCAACAATCAGTTTTGGCCCCTTATCTTCAAGTGTGTCAAAAATTCGGTCAATCTTTGCACCTGGAATACCAAAGACATAATCAATGTCATGATTGATAAGGCTATCTACAACAAGATCAGCCCCATATTGCTTTTGTTCAGTCATTTTATCTCCTATATGTCTTTAGATGACTAATTAAGAAAGGATTTTTTCCAATCCAAATATATCACAACTACAAGCAGATTTGGTGATAAAATTAGTCAAATCTAAATCACAAATTTTTATTTTTTCACAAATATGAATCAATTATACCATAGTTTTACGAAAAGTTTGTGAAATTTCGCTTGTGAAATTTTTCTTTATCTTTCTTTCGTAAAATGAAAATATCAATGAAAATTACAAGAAAAGAACGTGACAAATCTCACGTTCTTTCTCCCTATTTTTTTCGTCTTGTTCTGACAAAATCATAGGTGGTCATTATGATGAAACCACCAAATACCACAAGAATATTTCGTAGAGGCTCACCACTTTGATCAAAGAATGATAGCAAAACAAAAATGATGATAACCGTTATCAGATTACTAGCCAAGAGACTCTTAAAATTCATCTTCATTTAAAAATTCCACCATATTGACATCATCTGGAACCAAGCTCAAGTAACGTTTAGCGACATCTTTAGCGCGATCTCCATAACCAAACTCACGCAAAATGTAAGCATAATCTTGCAAGAATTCTGGATTATCAGCTAAATCTGTTGCCAAATCATCGTAAATCTTGAGCGCTTTTTTATCAGCCTCAAGCGCTTGATAAGCCTTGGCAATGTTCCATTTTGTAAGCACGTTATCAATATTGTCACGATAAAGCGCAACAACATCATCATAGCGTTCTTCTTCTAAGTACAAGTTTGTCAAACGCATCAAAACATCTTCATCATCAACAGCAACTTCTTTTGCTTTTAAAAGATAACTTTCTGCTTGTTTTGAATCATGCAACTCATATGAGAATTGAGAAGCCGCTAACAAGAGATTTGTATCAAATTCATTTTTAGACAAACCTTTTTGAACCAAGCGAAGCGCTTCTTCTGTTTTGTTTTCCTCGTGAAGAGAATGAGCATAAACGTATTCATACCCTTCAAAATCAGGGTTCATTGTTTCCAATTGTTTGAAATAGATATTAGCTTTTTGGTACTCACCTTGATCATACAAAATAGTCGCTAACTCAAAGACAGTGTTATCATCATACTCAATTTCAACTGCTTTTTCAAGAAATTCGATAGCTGCTTCAAATTTCCCAAGACTTGCATAAGCACGACCAATACGCTGATATGTTGATACACCTGTTAGCTCTAGCATATCACGGTTGTCTAATTTCGCATATTCTTTGATAGCTTGGTTATAATTTCCAAGTTCCATTTCAATTTCTGCCAAACCAAAAATAACCAAAGGTTCATCACTGATTTCATTTGCTTGCAAAAGTTTTTCGCGCGCAACATCAGCCAAACCTTCCATTTCATAAATATCAGCCATAACTAACAAAGCTGACAAATAACTGTCGCTTTCTGGAGAAATGGCATCAAGATACATAAATGCTCCCTCAATATCGCCATCTTCAGTTGCAATCTGAGCAAGGTTAATATTTACCTCAGGATAATCCTCACGTTCTTGCAGATAAATTTCTTTTGCTTGTGGTAAAAATCCAATACTCTCAAGATACTCTGCCAACTCCAAGAGTGTCTCAGCATCATCTTCTTTCAAAGCACGTTTAAAATATTTATTTGCGTGCTCCAAATCCTGACTCTGAATTGAGGCAACCATTTTTTCACTATTCAACATCTTTTATATTTTCTTCTCCTTCTTTTACAATATAATCTTCGTCATATAAACCACTGACAACTTTATACCAGTCAAAAAGTTCTTTGACAATTACTTTAATTGAAGCGTATACTGGGATTCCTAAAAAAACTCCCCAAATTCCAAACATTGAACCTGACGTTAGCAAAATAAACATGATAGTAATCGGATGAATACTCAATTTGCTTCCCAAAACTAACGGAGCTACAAAACGCCCCTCAATTGTTTGCTCGATAACAAAAGTCACCAAGACTTTAATCAGCATAATCGGCCCTTGAACAATCCCCATAATCACAACTGGAACCATAGCCAAGAAGCTACCAAGATAAGGAATCATATTTAAGAACCCTGCAATAATACCAAAAGTTGCCGCATAACGCAAACCGATGATATTAAAGAAAATTGTAAACATAATACCGACAACAATCGCTACCGTCACTTGACCTTGTACATAACCAGCAAGTTGCTTATTGATATCCCCTAAGATACGTGCTGATGGACGACGCATTCTAGTCGGAAATGCCTTAATCAACCCCTCTTTCATCTTATGACTATCTCTTAAGAAATAAAAGAGAATGAAAGGTGACATAATGATAGCTACCGTCACACGAGCAATCGCGCTAGCAAAATTCGATGCCCAATCAATAGCATTCTTTGAAAAGCTTTCTGCATAGTCAACAGCCTTATTACTGATATTAGCTAGCATATCTTGCAGTTCTGACTGATAATTAGCTAACCAAGGACTTTTTAGTAACTTAGCCCCTTCTACGTTGACACTTTTGACATAAGACGGCAAATTTTCAACAAATGACATCAATTGCCCTTCAATCATCGGAATAAAACTAGCCAAAGCCCAAATAATCAAAGCAACAATAATGGCATAAACAATAAAAATCGAAGCTGTACGGCTAACACCACGACTCTCAATAAGACCAACTAAAGGCTTGATAAGATAGTAAAGAATTGCCGAAATCACCAAAGGAAGCATAATAATAGCTAAAAATGATAAAATAGGCTTAAACAAGAACGAAATCTTAGTAAATAAATAAAGGGTCAAAAAAACAAGAAAGGTAACCATAACAGTCACAGTAGCTTGACTATTCAATACCCATTTAAAAAACCAAGAATCAGTAAATTTCTTTTCTTGATGTCGATCCATGAAAACTCCTCTCTATAATACACACTACTTATTATCATAAAAAGTAACGCTCTTATCTACAAGACGTTGCTTGTCATCATAAGTAAACTTAGCTGAGAAAAACGGAACATCATCTAAAATCCATTTAAAAATCTCATAATCACCTTCCCAAGTTGGTTTTGACAAGACTTGATCATAAGGTACCCACTCAAGCGTTCCTTCTCGTGATTCTTCATCTGAGATTAATTCACCCTCAAAATCAGTTACTTTGAAAACATAAGTATACCAGTCATGTCCAGGCGTAAATTCTGGAAAAGTAATCACTCCCTTGAAATCCATTTCTTTAACAGTAAAATGAGTTTCTTCAAAGATTTCACGTTTAGCGCACTCATCTGGAGTTTCACCAGCTTCAAGTTTACCACCCACTGAAATCCATTTTCCTTCATGAACATCATTTGGCTTTTTATTGCGATGTAAAAGCAAAAGAGCTTCACCGTTGTCAATATAACAAATTGTAGCTAACTTTGTCATTTTTCTCTTCTTTCTCGTTTTCTTCTATTGTACCAGAAAAATAAACACAATTCTGAATCAAAAGTTAAGTTATATGGTATTTCCCATTTTTTAAGGGATAAAAAGCACATAGAAATATCTAAGTGCTTAAAAATATAATGGCATCTTGGTATTTTTTCAATCGATCAATATCTCTTTTAGTAACACGTGATATCCTTGATAAATCTGAATTGTGCTTTAAATCCGCCAATTTGACAACACGTGCTAATTCATTTGTTTTAACAAGTTTAAGATATTGCTTGTACGATTGCCCATCTTTTCTAGTCAATAAATCAACTGCTTTTATGATTTCAGACGAGAAACCTGCTTCTTCTAAATCACTCAGCTGATAAGGAGTATCTTCAATCACATCGTGTAAATAGGCAACAATTTTTTCACCATCTTTCGTGACAAACGATGCCACCGTCTCAGGGTGTAAAATATACGGCGCACCAGCTTTGTCAACTTGACCGTGATGTGCTCTTTTAGCAATTTCGTGAGCTAATTTGACATCATCTTTCATCACTGCTCCTCCTTTATCGAAAAAATTAAATTTATTATACCACTTTTCTACCCTTACGTTGCCCCCGAAAATGCCCCTTATACACAAAAAAAAGCCTGTCGTACAAGCTGTAACCCTTGATACGATAGGCTTTTCTAATTATTTATCAAGAACTTTTTGTGTTTTAGCGTAGTTAGCTTCAACAGCTTCTTTTTCAGCTTTCCACCAATCTTGGTTATCTGTGTACCATTTGATTGTTGCTTCAAGTCCTTCTTCAAAGTTTGTGAATTGAGGTTTCCAACCAAGTTCTTCACGAAGTTTAGTTGAATCAATAGCGTAACGAAGGTCGTGACCAGCACGGTCTGTTACGTGGTCATAAGCATCTTTGGGTTGACCCATTTTTTCAAGGATAAGTTCAAGAACTTCTTTGTTGTTCTTTTCACCATCAGCACCGATAAGGTAAGTTTCACCGATGCGTCCTTTAGTCAAGATAGCCCAAACACCAGTTGAGTGGTCGTTTGTGTGAATCCAGTCACGAACGTTTTTACCGTCACCGTAAAGTTTTGGTTTAATTCCTGACAAAATGTTTGTGATTTGACGAGGAATGAATTTTTCGATGTGTTGGTATGGTCCATAGTTGTTAGAGCAGTTAGAAATAGTTGCTTTAACGCCAAATGAACGTACCCAAGCTTTAACAATCAAATCTGATGCAGCTTTTGTTGATGAATAAGGTGAACTTGGATTGTATTTTGTTTCAGCAGTGAATTTTTCACCTGGTCCTTCACCATGTCCTGGAAGGTCTTCACGAAGTGGAAGGTCTCCGTAAACTTCGTCAGTTGATACGTGGTGGAAACGAATATCGTATTTACGAGCTGCTTCCAAAAGTGTGTACGTTCCAACAAAGTTTGTTTGGATGAATGGGCTTGGATCTTTCAATGAGTTATCGTTGTGGCTTTCAGCAGCGTAGTGAACGATAGCATCAGCTTTAGCAGCTAATTTATCGACCAATTCAGCATCTGCAATGTCACCAACAACCAACTCAACACGGTCACCAAGGATTTCTTCTAAGTTTGCACGGTTACCAGCGTATGTTAATTTATCAAGAACGGTAACGTGTACATCTGGGTGGTTATTGTAAACATAGTGTACGAAGTTTGAACCGATGAAACCTGCACCACCGGTTACAATGATATTTTTGTATTCAGACATCTTTTAAATTTCTCCGAAATTTTATTTATTTTTGATACTCGACTTATGTGGTGCGGACGGCAGCGACTTCCTACGGAATTCCATGCCTAAATTTTGAGCAAAAAGTCTCAAAATTTCCGGTGAAATCTTAATAATATCAGATTTCACTTTCACCACTGCGTCAACTATCGTTTAAAGCTCGTTTCGCTCGTTATTTAAATAACAAGTCTTATTTTAAACGCTTTATCACAAATCTTCTTTGCTTAATGGTTTAACATCTTTAAGCATTGGGTGATTTTTATCTGCTTCAGAAACTTCTGCTGCTTCCAAGTTTTCCCATTTGATTCCAAGAGTTGGGTCAGCATAGTTTACAAAAGCGTATTTTGGTTTAAGTTCAAGTGCCCAGTAATCGTTAACCAAGTAGCTGTATGATACTTTATCAGACAATACTTGGAAACCATTAGCGACACCACGTGGGACAAAGATACCTTTTGAAGCATCGATAACAGTTTGGTATACATGACCAAAGCTGTCACCTTCACGCAAGTCAACCCATGAACCTAGGACTTTACCTTCATCAGCAACTGAAATGTATTTATCCCATGGTTCAGCATGAAGTCCACGCAAAACATTTTTATGTGAAAAGCTGACGTTATTTTGCAATTTTCCTTCTGCAAAGAATGATTCCGGGAAACCAAGTGGAAGCATTTTTTCTTTTTGGAAGTTTTCTTTAAACCATCCACGGTTGTCACCATGAACTGGGATATCGAATTCGATCATCCCTGGGATAGCTTCGATTTTACGTGCTGCTAATTCTTTACCAAAAAACTGTTCTGTCATTAGTCTTCTCCAATCAAACGGAGCAAGTATTTTCCGTATTCGTTTTTCTTAAGTGGTTGTGCAAGGTTATACACATCTTCTTTTGTGATGTAACCCATGCGGTAAGCAATTTCTTCCAAGTTTGCTACTTGAAGGTTTTGCATACGTTGTACTGTTTCAATATATTGAGCTGCTTCAAGAAGGCTTTCGTGTGTTCCTGTATCAAGCCATGCAAATCCACGACCCATAACTTCTACAGAAAGATCGCCACGTTCAAGATAAGCTTTGTTTACATCTGTGATTTCAAGTTCACCACGTGCACTTGGTTTGATGTTTTTAGCAATTTCTACAACATCGTTATCGTAGAAATAAAGACCTGTTACAGCGTAGTGTGATTTGGGATGTTCTGGTTTCTCTTCGATTGAGATGGCGTTGAAATCTTCGTCGAATTCAACAACACCAAAACGTTCTGGATCTTTTACTTGATAACCAAAGACAGTAGCACCTTTTTCTTTGCTAGCTGCTTTTTGAAGCATTTTACTTAGACCTGCTCCATGGTAAATGTTATCTCCCAATACAAGAGCAACATTGTCATCTCCGATAAATTCTTCACCGATGATAAAGGCTTGTGCCAATCCATCTGGGCTTGGTTGAACGGCGTAAGAAAGTGAAATACCAAATTCTGAACCGTCTCCAAGTAGTTCTTCAAAACGATGAATATCAGTTGGTGTTGAGATAATCAAGATGTCTCGGATACCAGCCAACATCAATGTTGATAGTGGATAATAAATCATTGGTTTATCATACACTGGCATAAGTTGTTTTGAAGCCGCACGAGTCAAAGGATACAAACGTGTTCCTGATCCTCCTGCAAGAATAATACCTTTCATAGTTAGGTCTCCCTCTTTATTATTAAATATCAATATTAACTATCAGAAACTATTTTATCATTTTTTGCAAATGCTGTCACTAAATTTCCTGATTTTACAAGGGTTTAACAAAATTTACTGACAAATGTCAGCAAAAATTTCAAAATACTGACGAACTGCTAAAAATATGATAACTGATATAGCCTTATTTTCTAAGCCTAACCTCAAAAAAAACTGAAGGAAGTTATCCATGCTGGATTCTTCTCCTCAGCCTTAGCTATTTTTTATAAGTGATAAAAAGGATTTGTTTGTGCTTTGCTAGCTAGAAAATCAACCGACCATTGATTTTCCTTCTTCCAATCATTGAATTTTTCAAGTAGTTTATCTACCATGAGCACTTCGATATGGTGCCCCGGATCAATGGCTAACATGCCATTTGTAATCATTTCTTGAGCAGTATGGTAATAAATATCACCCGTAATATAGACTTGAGCTCCTTTTGCCATTGCATCTCGATAGAAACCTTGACCGCTACCACCGCAAATAGCAACACGCTTGATCAGTTTATCCTGATTGCCATAAGCGACCAAACGAACACTATCCAATTGGAAGCTTTCTTTAACTTTAAGAGCAAATTCTGAGAAAGTTTGCTCCTTAATATTTCCAACGCGACCAATGCCGTAACCATCAGCTGTTGGACTTAAAATCTCAGTATCAGTAATTTCCAAAAGGTCACAGAACCAATCATTTAGACCATCAGGGACAATGTCAATATTTGTATGACTCACATAAACGGCAATATCGTGTTTGACCAAGTCAAGGTAAATCTGATTTTGAGGCGTCGCCACAAGATCTTTAAGCGGACGAAAAATTGGTGCGTGTTTGACAATAATCAAATCAACTTGCTTCTCAATAGCTTCAGCAACTGTTGTTTCTCGCACATCTAGAGCAATCATCACGCGCTTAACTTCTTTATCAAGCGTTCCGATTTGTAAGCCAGAAATGTCCCCATCCATTGAAAGCTCGCGTGGGCAATAAGCTTCATAGCGGGCAATAATATCACTTGCCTTCATTGATAGCCTCCTTGATAGCTGTCATTTTTTGTGAAATAGCTGCGCGGTCATCAACACGATTTTCTGGAACATGAGGAAGAGCAATTTCCAATTTTTTCAGTTCTCGTTGCCAACGTGCTTTAAAAACTTCTGATTTTTCTTGGTTCAAGAAAGGTCCAAAACGCAAGTCAGTCGCAGAAAGCTCCATTTGACCGTGCTCAACAACCATGATTTCATAGAACTTATCATTTTCAGTCATGATTTGTTCAGTAATCAATTTAAAGCCATTGTTCATCAACCATGCACGGAGTTCATCTTCACGGTTATTGGGTTGCAAAATAAGACGATCAACAGATGCTAATTTATCAGCGCCTGCAGCTAAAATATCTGCAATTAAGCCTCCACCCATACCACAAATCGTAATAGTTGTCACTTGGTCTGACGCTTCAAATGCTGCCAAACCATCAGCCAAACGGACAGCAATTTTATCGGCCAATCCTGCTCCAGCAACATTATGAAGAGCTGATTCGTATGGTCCTTTGACAACCTCACCAGCAATGGCAAAATCAATTTTCCCATTCTCCATCAAAGCAATCGGCAAGTAAGCATGGTCACTTCCGACATCTAGTAAGCGAGCTCCTTGTGGCACAAATTCAGCCACAGCAGCCAAACGCTGAGATAATACTGTTTGCATAATTCTTCCTTCTAAAATATCATTCTCTTCAATTATATCAAAAACAACTTCTCCTTACAAAAGCATAACAAAAGCAACTCAGGTGAGCTGCTTAGTTGTTTTTCACATTGTCTTTATAATACTTACAATAAGTTTGAACGGGGCAAATATCACATTTGGGCTTCTTAGCTAAACAATGATAACGTCCAAAGAAAATCAAGCGATGGTGTGTCAAAATCCAATCTTTCTTAGGAATTTTCTTCATCAAATCCTGCTCAATTTCTTTAACATCAGCATCTGGTCCTGAAATATTAAGACGTTTAGCAATGCGAGATACATGCGTGTCTACTGCAATCGACGGAATACCATAAACTTCTGCCAAGACAACATTAGCAGTCTTGCGTCCAACTCCAGGCAAAGTTTCAAGCTCTTTATGAGTCTTAGGAACTTGTCCATCAAAATCTTGTAAAATGGCTCTTGCCGTCTTGATAATATTTCTAGCTTTATTTTTATAGAGCCCAATTGTACGAAGACACTCTTCAACATCAGCTAGATTAGCCTTAGCCAGATCTTCAATTTCAGGATAATGTCTCCAAAGATTTGGCGTTACCTTATTAACAGCTTTATCGGTGGTCTGAGCAGACAAAATCACCGCAATAAGTAGTTGAAAAGGCGTTTGCCACTCCAACTCCCCACGCGCTTCAGGATACATATCACCAATAATAGCTAAGATTTTCTTTAAACGATCACGTCCAACTCTCATTAGTCACTCCACAAATCCATCGCTGCCAAAAAGTCATCTGAAACAGAAACCTTGCCAGCTTTTGAATCTTCATGTTCTTTGCGACGTTCCTCAACTTGACGCATTGTTGTAATACCTTCTCGACGCCAGTTACGTAAAATAGCATTAATGTAATTCCAGCTTGTTTTACCATTAAAGACTGCTTCACGAAGAGCTGCACGTACTAAATCAGGATCTGTTTTATCCTCACGGATTGTTTTTTGCAAGTCTTCTAATTCAAACGGACTAAGCATTCGTCCCAATTCGCGTTCAAAATCTTCAACAAGTTCTTTTACTGGATTCGAAGACTGTTTTTCAGGTGCTTGTTTTGGTTCATCTAACAACTTATCCAAAAGGGCTAAAACAGGACTGGCATCAAAAATCACTTCAATCTCACTGCCAAGCTCAATAGTTTTCATATCAAGCAAACCTTGTGCAGTCAAATCGGAAATAGAGCGATTAACCTCTGCGACTGTTTTATCTAAAGCGCTAGCAATTTGACTAGGCGCCAAATCATCCATTTTAGTTGTATTTTGCAGGTAAATAAACTGCCAAATCAAAAAATCATCAGAACACTTAAAGATGTCTTTATAATGAAAGAGCAAAGCGCTCGGTAATACAAGATTACCTGATTTGTAATTTTCTAAATAACTCATAATATTATTCCTAAAAGATTATCACATCTATAAAATTATACCTGACAAAGATTAAACAAGATCAAACAAGCAAGTCACTGAATCACAAATAACCGTAAAACCAAGGTTCCTTTTCCAACTCTTCTAGCTGGTAAGGTGTCTCTTGGTAAACAGCATAATTAATCCAATTGCTAAAGAAAGTTGTTGCAGCCAAGTTCCATTGCATTGGAACCTCTTGGTTTGGATCATCATTTAAATAGTAATGCGCTGGAACATTAGGATTTTTTCCTACTTTAACATCACGTTTATACTCACGATCCAAAGTTTCACGATCATATTCCAAATGTCCAAAACTATAGACTTCACGTAAATCTTTGCTAGCTACAATGGATAACCCAACTGTCGGCCCTTCTGCGATAACTTCTAGTCTATCAACCTTATCAACATCCTCATGTCTAACTTCAGTGTATCTTGAATGTGGTGCCATGAAACAATCATCAAAGCCACGAACAATCGGATTAGAAGGTTGTTTGACAGTTTGTGAAAAGATACCTGACAGTTTTTCCTCTAGCAAAACTTTTTTAATACCATATTTGTAGTAAAGCCCTGCTTGTGCTCCCCAACATAGGTGCAATGTTGAATAAACATGGGATTTGGCCCAATCAAAGATTTGGCATAATTCTTCCCAATAATCCACTTCTTCGTAAGCCAATGTTTCAACTGGCGCACCAGTAATAATCAGGCCATCATAATATTTATGCTTGACATCGTCAAAAGTTTTATAGAAGGTTTCTAGATGCTCAGCCGTTGTATTCTTCGACTCATGGCTGGTCATATAAAGAAATTCAACATTGATTTGCAAAGGTGTATTAGCTAAAAGACGCAAAAGTTGCATCTCTGTCACTTCTTTAGTCGGCATAAGATTGACGATGAGAAAATCCATCGGTCTAATATCCTGATGTTTTGCTCGTTTATTATCCATGATGAAGACATTCTCTTTGCGCAAAATGTCTAAGGCCGGTAATTCTTTATCAAGTTTTATTGGCATGAAAATATCTCCACTCTATAATATTATATTTAAGTAATATTATAAAAGATGGAGATATAGTTTTCAATTATATAATTTCTTTAAGCAGTTATAGTTTTTAACTATAATTATCCAGGGAAATTCATCAAAACTTTCGTATCATAACCTTCAAGGGCTTTACGTCCGTTTAGTCCGTCCAATTCAACAAGGAAAGCACATCCAGCAACGATACCACCAAGGCGTTCTACCATTTCGATAGTAGCTTTCACAGTACCACCTGTTGCCAAAAGGTCATCAACGATAAGGACACGTTGTCCAGGTTTAATAGCATCAGCATGCATACACAGTGTATCAATACCGTACTCTTTTTCGTAATCTGCTGAGATTACTTCACGTGGTAATTTACCAGGTTTACGAACTGGTGCGAAACCAATTCCAAGCTCGAATGCAACTGGGCAACCTACGATAAATCCGCGAGCCTCAGGACCAACAATCATGTCGATCTTTTTGTCAGTAGCATACTGTACAATTTCGCGAACAGCATAGCTATAAGCATTTCCATCTGCCATCAAAGGAGAAATATCACGGAAAGTGATTCCTTCTTTAGGATAGTTTTCAATTGTAGCGATATAATTTTTTAAATCCATTTTCTTCTTTCTATGGGCTTTTTGCCAAAAAATGTTTTACATTTCATTATAGCATATTTTTTGGAAAAAGGAACAGAATTTAGAAGATAAATTTTATAAAACTCAATTTTGATAATTTACTTGCCATTCTTTAACTAGTGGATAAGTCACTAGCTTACTGTCATCCAAATTTTCTTTATGCATATCTACTGCAGTGATTTGTGAGTTATCATAAGTTGTGTAGTAGTAAATTCCCTTATCAGCATTGATACATGAACTGTAAATAGTGTATTCGTATTTACCACTCTCATCCACATAACACAATCCCTTTTGTTGTTCAACTGATTTCAAGATATGGAAGAATTGATTGACACTACTTGATTCACTATCTTCTGCGACTGAGTTTAATTTAGTAAATGCCACTTTAACATAGCGTGACATTGATGACAAATCACCAGGCAAACCTAACCCTCCCATTCCTCGACTATAGGTATCTAATTGAATTTCTGTAGAGAAAAGATTGTCGGAAACTTTTGGTGAAAGGTGACGGTAGTTGTTCAAGTTAAACAATTGTTTATCAAAAGTTGGATTATTAGTCAAAACACCAGTTGGATTGTCATAAACCTTGAGTCCACTTGCTACTGATTCCAACACAATAGCTTCTTGACGGTCTGCAATCAACCAGTGCAGAGGACTTGGTTGAAAATCCGCACTAAATGCTTCATTAGTGACATTAAGATTTTGACAAAGTTCTTTAACTTGTGCAACAGAATCACACTGAGATAAAAGCCATGGAATCAATTCAAAGGAAGCAACATTATCTTTACCTTTTGCTACTTCTTTATAGTCAGCATTTTCAGGGAAATTCAACCCTGCCATACCAACTCCTTTTTCATTAACAGCTTCATAAAAAAGCGGATAATCGGCCACCACAGTTGCCATACCAATCATAGCATAGTGAGCATCATTTTCTCCTTGATGCTTGAATGAAAATGGGTAATTTCTAGGACAAACGGTCACCGTTTCATTGTATGAAAAATCCAAATCAAGATTACGTCCAAAGTAACTATCTTTAGTTGTATAAGTAATCGCAGTACACATAAGAAACCTCCTTATTACAAGAAAAAATTCAATAAGCCATTTAAATTTTTTGTAGCAAATAATTCCTACATAATCTCATTATAATTCTGTTTCAATAGAAAAACAAATATTTAGCGAGCGCTTACTATGTGTAATAAAAAACTATGATAAGTTAAAGCTTATCATAGTTTTCTTAATTCTCATCCATCAACCAATCGTAAATTTCTTGTGGAGTGCCTAAAGCCATTAATTCTTGGTACTTCACTTCTTTCTTAAGTTGTTGATAGATTTGGCTATCTGAAATGCTACGTTTTTGAGCATCTTTATTTACGACCATAACGCCGTCATTGATGGTTACAAAATCAAGTTCATCAAAGATTTGAATCATTTTCACCAAAAGAATATCTGGGATATTGAGATATTGGCTTAGCTCTTTTAATTTATATCGTACGTCAAATTCTGGGAATTGGTAAATGGTTTTATACAATTTAGCAAATTGTTCACGTGTTCCATAACCTGTCAAATAATAGGCGCGTTTGATGTGATTTTTAAAGTACACAGCATCAAATTGGCGTCCCACAAAAAGCGATTTGAGTTCATCAGCATTCTCTGGAATATCTAAAACAACGACTTCACTAGCGCTGGTATCTTGACTCAAAACAGGCACACGTTCTGGAAGGCTCGCATTTTTTGAACGAATATCAATTAGTTGAATACCATCTACACGAGCATCTTCTAACATCAACTGGACAGTTGTCTGACCATTCCATTTGTTTATAGATAAGGTTACTGCTAGGCAAAGATTTTGCGCTTGTTGAAATTCCTGTACTAAATGTCCCTGATTGAAAGCAACAAGATCAACATTTGTTGAGCCTTGAGCAATTTTTAGCTTCAAATGAGCCCCGTTTTGCCCCATAGTACGTGCTTGTTTGACTACAAAATCCTTAATTTCAAAGACAGGTTTAGCATTATCCATTCCAAACGGTGCAATTTTCTCAAGACTTTTGACAGTATCTAAATCAATTTCTGAAAGTTCCAGCACTTCATCAATGACCAAAGTCTTTTTCTGAGACAAATCAATGTCGTTTTCAGCGATATAATCACATAGAACTTGTGACAATTGTTCAAGATTTTCAACTGGCAAGGTCATACCAGCTGCACCAGCATGTCCACCAAAAGCCTTAAACAAATCTCGATGTTCATCAAGAGCATGGAAAATATTGATAGCTTCAATACTTCTTGCTGAACCCTTTGCCATACCATCTTCAATGTTTAAGACAATAACTGGCTGAGCAATGTGCTCCAAAATACGACCAGCGACAATCCCTAGAACACCTGGATGCCAACCTTCTTTAGCTAAAACTTGAACTGGCTTATCTAAATCAACCATACTCATCGCTTCATCGTAAATTTTTTGAACGATTTCTTTACGCTCTTCGTTTTTGGCATTAATCATTTGAGCAATGCTAAGAGCTTCCTTGTCATCAAATCCAGTCAATAATTCAACAGCTGGATTAGGATCATCGAGGCGACCTAACGCATTTAGTTGAGGAGCGATTTTGAAACCAACGGTTTCTTCGTTAACATCTGAAATTTCAATATCAGATACCCTCATTAACTCCATTAAACCGATGCGTTCTGTCTGTTTGAGCATTTCAAGACCAACTTTAACCATAATTCGGTTTTCATCCGTTAAGCTGACCATATCAGCAATGGTTCCAATTGCTACCAAATCTAACATTTCAGTTGGAATTGACTCAAGCAAGGCGCAAGCCACTTTGAAAGCCACCCCACAGCCAGCTAAGTATTTAAAAGGATAGTTAGCATCTGGATGTTCGGGATGCACAATAGCAAAAGCATCTGGAAGCTCTGCGGGAAGGCCATGGTGGTCAGTTACAATGACATCAACTCCTTGGCTTTGTGCATAGCTAATCGCCTCATGCCCAGCAACACCATTGTCCACCGTGATAATCAAAGAAACCTGTTGCTGTTCAATAAAGTATTTGTAAACAGATTCGTTTGGTCCATAGCCGTCAACGAAACGATTTGGGAGATAAACTTGGGCTTCAGCTCCTAGCATTTCAAGAGCTTCTTTCATAATGCTAGCACTTGTCATGCCATCGGCATCATAGTCACCATAAACCAAAATTTGTTCGTAATTCTCAATCGCTTGACGGATACGAGCAACCGCCTTATCCATATCATGTAAAAGATATGGGTCATGCAGTTGAGATAAATCATTTGATATAAATTGTGTTAGTTTTTCTTCATTATCAACCCCTCGGCTATAGAGAATCTTACTAGCTAAGGCAGTGATATTTTCCTTTTTTGTCAGTTCAAAAAAGCCATCATCTGGCTCTTTTTCAATATTTTTCCATTGGTATTTACTTGTTATCATTCACTTCTCACTTCTTACGTAGAATTGAAAGTTAGTTATTTGTAATTAAAAACTCTTCGCGCTAAGAAATCTGTAATTTTCGGGAAAAGTGTGTAGAACTTGTGAGCTGCTGCCATTGACAAGGGCATATTCACTTCTCGCTTATTTTTACCTAAGATAGCGACTGTACGTCTAGCCACTTCTTCAGGTTGTAAAACAAAACGTCCAACACTTTTTAGATATTCTCCAGATGGGTCTGCTTTATCAAAAAATGTTGTTGCAATAGGCCCTGGATTAATCGTTGTCACGTAGACCTTGCTACCAGCTAATTCCAAACGAAGAGCGTTTGAAAAGCCAATCACAGCAAATTTTGTCGCAGAATAAACAGATGATTTGGCTGACGCAATCAAACCAGCGATGCTAGCAATATTAACGATATGCCCGTGACCAGCCTCTTTCATCTTGTGCCCAACCAAACGTGAAAATGTCATCGTAGCAAAAGTATTGATATCAAACATGTCACGAATTTGAGCAGTCGTGTAGGCATCAAACTCACTGAAATCACCATAACCAGCATTATTAATAAAGACATCAATATGACCGTGTTCTGCATACAGTTTTTCAACCATCTCAAAAATAGCCAGATCACTTGTCATATCTAGTTCATAACAAGCTGTATTTGGACGACTTGCATAACATTTTTTAAGTTTTTCAGCACTGCGTCCTAAAGCAATAACAAAATCTTCAGCTGGTAACTGTTTAACAATTTCCTGAGCAAGTCCACCGCTTGCTCCCGTAATAGCAATTATTCTCATAAGCTAATTTCTTCCAAATCTTTAACCAAGTGTGTATTTTCAAAGATTGCTTGTGCATCGTTTTCAATCTGCTTGCATTCACGTCCCAAGAAACGTGCACTAACGTGATTGAGTAAAAGCATTTTAGCTGATGCTTCTTTAGCAATTTGAGCCGCTTGAGTTCCTGTTGAGTGTCCATGTTTACGAGCAATTTTTTCATCACCCTTACCATAAGTTGACTCATGAACTAGGATATCAGCTCCTAAACCAAGACGGACACTAGCATCAGTCTTACGAGTATCACCTAAAATAGTAATGACTTTCCCTTTTTTCGGTGCTGAAATGTAATCTTTAGCGATGATTTTTGTGCCATCTTCTAAAACAACATCTTGACCGCTCTTAATTTTTCCAAATAATGGACCGAATGGCACACCAGCAGCCTTCAAAGCTTCTGCATCAAGCGTTCCTTCCAAGTCTTTTTGCATCACACGGTAGCCAATACAGAAAATAGTATGATCAAGTTTTTCAGCATAAACCACAAATTTATCAGTTTCCATGATTTTGCCCAGACTGTTTTCGTCAAATTCATGAAAATGAATACGGTATGGCAAACGAGCACCTGACAAACGCAAACTGCTCAAAACGTATGAACGAATACCAACAGGACCATAAATATCAAGGTCTGTTTGTTCTTCATTTGCTTGGAAAGCACGACTTGCCAAAAATCCAGGAAGACCAAAAATATGGTCACCATGCAAGTGCGTGATAAAAATGCGTTTCACTTTACGAGGACGAATTGTCGTCTCTAAAATCTGACGTTGAGTTCCTTCGCCACAGTCAAACATCCAAACTTCGTTAATTTCGTCAAGCAACTTTAACACTAAACTTGACACATTACGTAACTTTGAGGGCTGACCCGCTCCTGTTCCCAAAAATTGTAATTCCATATATACCTATAAAAACCGAGGTTTTTAATTATCCTTCCTAATGCGATACTTTTACATAAGCGATAAATTCACGTTGATCAAACGTGTAATAAACTTGCCCTTGATAATGAGCTAGCAAGTCTGACAATTCATCGCGATTAAAACTTTTTAGCTTAACCATATTTCCTTTTAATTTTGAAACATGGCTGAGCAGACTATTTTCTGGCGTTAGGTCTTCTAGCTCTTGATCATCAAAAGTTATTTTTGACATTTTGATATTTCCTTCTTCAACATAAATCTTATATTGAGGAAAAACCTGTGCCAATTCAAACAAGACATCAGTCGTCAAGGCCTCATTCTTTTCAGAAAAAACGCGAGCGACTTCTTTGTCATTTTCATAGGTAAAACCATATGATTTTCCTGATAAATTCAAGCGAATAAACGGTTTATGTTCATCAAAAGAAGGTTTATCATTTAACAAATGCAATTCTTTTGACAATTCAAAATAATAATCCGTTGCTGCTTGCGGAGATTGCTTTTGATACATTTCTGCAAAATAAGCATTGATAACACTTGGAGGTGGCGTGATAAAACTTAGTTTTTGTCCATCAGTTAAACCTTCTAAAGTATTTTGCAAATACACTTTATCTAGTGATGTAAAACCACCATATTTTAAAGCTAAGCTTATATAATCAGTCATAGAATTCTTCTAGTCTCCATTTATTTTTAGGATTGATGTAACCTGTAATTGTTTCATATTCTTCTGCAAAATCATAACGGTCAAGCAGAGCCATTTTATTCAAATCGTAAAGCTTGTAAGCTTGACTTTGGTGAACACGAATACTAAAGGGTTCAAAAATCTCACGAATTTCATTGATAATCAAACGACGTAACAGTGAACGAGCTTCTTTATCACGCGCTGAAATACGCACATTTGGAAAAGCTGTCGCTGCAAAATGCTCAGCAACATCCATTTTGTTATAAACAGCTAAACGTGGAATGTCCAACATATCTAACTCTTTTAACAAATTCAAAACCACTTTTTCGTGTTCAGCATGATTTGGATCACTAGCATCAATCACATGCAAAAGTAAATCAACGCGACGACTTTCCTCTAACGTTGATTTAAAGGCAGCAACCAATTCTGTCGGTAAATTTTGAATAAAACCAACAGTATCCGTCAACGTCACCTGAAATTGATTTTGCAGGTAAATTTGCTTGGTTGTGGCATCCAAAGTCGCAAATAACTCATCAGCCTCATACTGCTTATCATTTGTTAACACATTCATAATAGTTGATTTACCAGCGTTGGTGTAACCGATGAGTCCGATTTTAAAGACTTGAGACTCTGTTCGTTTTTCGCGCCCAGTCTCGCGATTTTTTTCAACCACTTTTAATTGACGTTCAATGTCTGCAATTTGATTGCGGATAGAACGACGATTAAGCTCCAATTGACTTTCACCTGGTCCACGACTACCAATTCCACCTGCTTGTCGGCTAAGCATAACCCCTTGTCCGACAAGGCGAGGTAACATATATTTGAGTTGAGCCAGATGAACTTGCAATTTACCTTCATGACTGCGAGCGCGCATGGCAAAAATATCCAAAATTAACTGCATGCGATCAATCACTTTAACACCAAGTTCTGATTCTAAATTAACATTTTGACGTGGAGTCAAACGGTCATTAACAATGACAGTATCAATCTCATCAGCGTCAACAATCGCCTTGATTTCAGCTAATTTTCCTGAACCAATCAATGATTTACTATCATATTTTTCACGTTTTTGACGATATGAAGAGATTACCTCAGCTCCTGCTGTCTTAGCTAGAGAAGCCAGTTCTTCCATAGACATTTCAAAGTTTTCTGTATCTGGCAGTTCAACTCCTAGTAAAATCACGCGCTCTTGATGTTCGCTTGTTTCAATCATGTACTCACCCCTTTTCTTAATTAATCCGTAAAACCCATTATATCATAAATTCTTTTCAAAAGTGAAAGGGAGCGTTTTACTCCCTTACATTTTCTTTTCATTTAAAAAACAGTCAACATCGGCACTTACTTTTGCTTTAAAATCCGCTTCTGAAACATTATAAAATCGAACCACCATACGGTTTCTAAACCATGTTAATTGGCGCTTAGCAAAGCGACGTGTGTTTTGTTTTAATTTTTCAACGCAAGCTTCAAGTGTTTCTTCTCCTGCAAAATACGGGAAAAGCTCTTTATAGCCAATAGCTCGTGCCGCTTGAACATCACGGTAATGATCAAAAAGCCATTTAGCCTCATCCAAAACACCATTTTCAACCATGAGGTCAACACGCTGATTAATGCGATCATACAGAACCTGACGATCATCATTTAAGCCAATCAAAAAAGCATCATAGTTGGTTTCTTTATTTTGCAAATCTTGTCCAAACTTAGCTAACTCCAAGGCACGAATGGCACGACGGCGGTTGATTTGAGGAATCTCGATCTTCTGCTCTGCTATTTTTTCAAAAAGCTCTTCATCACTTAACAAATCCAATTCTTTTCGGTAAGCGAGGACTTTTTCTTGGTCAATCTCACCGCCTAAATGATAACCTTCTAGCAAACTTTGAAGATAAAGTCCAGTTCCTCCAACAATGATAGGCAACTTACCTCGACTAACAATATCATCGATAGCAGCTTTGGCTTCTGTCACAAAGTCATAAACAGAATAAGTTTCATCAACATCACGCACATCAATTAAGTGGTGAGGAGCTGCTGCCTGTTCTTCAGGCGTTGCCTTTGCCGTTCCAATATCTAAATGACGGTAGACTTGCTGACTATCACCGCTGATAATCTCTCCGTTAAATTGTTTTGCTAACTCAATTCCAAGAGCTGTTTTTCCAACAGCCGTTGGTCCTACCACGGCTAGCAATTTTATTTTTTTTGACATCTATTTTTTATCCGTCCTAAGCCTGATTTTTTTAGTAAATATAACGTTTTCACTTGAATTTTTAGGCAATTTTCGTTACCATTATTATAACATAAGGTGGTAGGACAAGAAAACAAATCCTACTGCTGTAAAAGAGTATAAAAGTTCTTTATACTCCCTGTTCTTATCAGTGAGGAGGAATTTATTATGGCTAAAAAATTTGCATTTGCTAAAGGTCTTGCTACTGGTGTTGTAGCCACAGCTGCTACTGTTGCTGGTGCTATTTTCGCAGTTAAGAAAAAAATCATCGATCCTGAAGAAGAAAAAGCTGCTTTCATTCAAGAAAATCGTAAAAAAGCAGCCCGCAAACGTATTTCTCACTAATTGTTAAATAAAAAGTCCCTTGAGCTTTATGCTCAGGGGATTTTTTGTTAAAAATTAAACCTAATAGAGATTTTATAAAATCTCCCACTCTTCAATGCCAAATTCATCTAGTAAGTCTTGGATTTTATCAAAGGCTAGTCGAAAATGTTCCAACTTGTGACCATCAGAACCAATCGAATACTTATGACAGCCTAGGTCTTTGACTAAACCTAAAGCATAACGATAAAGGTCTTCTTTACCATACAAGTACATTGACTTACTATTAAGTTCAAAGGCTAAATCATAATCAATCATCTTTTGGAAAATACGTTTTAATTGTGGCTCGTAAGCTTTTAAGTCATCAACAGTCAAATCAAAAATACGAAAACCATAGTCAAAGTGAGCTAAAACATCAGCCTCCACACGACCAATGGCATATTCTAATTTGTCCAGATACTCTTGAATAATGGTATCCTTATCCATATCAGCCACTTCGTCATCAAGATAGTCATTAGTTCCATTATGGTGAACAGACAAAAGTTTCAAATCAAACTCCTTATCTGCCAAAAAGGCTAAAATGTCTGCTTCACGCGGTTGGTAATAACCAATTTCAATACCTTTTTTAATGCGGTTACCATACTTTTTATTGAGCTCAGCAATTTCTTGTGAATAAGCTTGATAATCTGGAATGTCATCTTGTTTAGTATAAGGATTTGACAAATCATAGTGCTCAGTTGTCACAATATCACCACTATAATGGTCTAAATAGTCTTCAAACTGTGCATCTGAATCGTAAGAAAAATGTGTATGTAAGTGATTATCTCGCATCCTCAACCTCGCTGTATTTATATTATTAGTCTAAATCATCAATGCCTGCTGCCATACGTTCTTCACCCCACCATAATGGCATAAGTTCCCCCAAAGTGATGGTTTCACGCTTTTCATAGTCCAGCATAAATTCCAAATCTTTGTTTTTAGGCGACAATTGCATCAAAAATTCACGGCAAGCACCACAAGGCATCCCTGAACCTTCACCATAAGGCGGCTTATCCCGAAATGCAATAATACGTTTGATGGTGGTTTGACCCGATTGTTGAAACATATTGAAGGCAGCTGCACGTTCAGCACACAAGTGAAAAACACCTGATGTTGCTTCAAAGCAGTATCCCGTAAAAATCTGACCATCTTCAGCCTCAATTGCTGCGACAACATGATTTGAATAGATAAAAGGTGTCACATAATGAGGATTAAAGTCCTTTTTAGCTGCTTCATACAATTTTTCCCAAATATCCATCACAAATCTCCTTTTAAATCATCTGTATTTTCTTAGTATATCAAATTTTCAGTTAATTAGACAGAAATTTTGAAAAATTTAGTTATAGTTTAAAACTATACATAGTCCTAAAAAAATAACTATTTTTCAAAATGGAAAAGCTCAGCTACAATAGAAATCACAAAAACAAATGAGGTACATAACATGGCTAAATCAAAATTTCAACTAGTTGGGTCTCTTCTACGCCCAGCTGACTTACGTGAATACAAAACAGCCATCGAACATCGTGATGATATCAAATACCCATTCTACGATGCTTTTGATGGCTATAAAGAAACTGAAACAGCTGATATTAAAAAAGTTATCGCTGAAGAAAAAGCAAACGGCATTGATGTCTTAACCGATGGTGAATATTCAAAATCTATGTGGCACCTTGACTTTGTCTGGGGTCTTAAAGGAATTGAACGCTACATTGCTGACCATGGTTACACATTCCAAGACCACGATGGTGGACACTTTGAAACACGTAAAGATATCGGTATCCGTATCACTGAACCACTTTCAGGTAAAAACCACCACTTCCTTGATATCTATAAACTAGTTAAAGAAGAAGCTGGCGATACTGATACTAAACTAACAATTTGGGGACCTGCACACGCATATACAGAATTCACTGTCTTCAATAAACTTGCTGGCGAAGATCAAGTTTATAAAACAAACGAAGAACTTAAAGCTGGTCTTATCAATGCCTACAAAGAATTCTTGAAAGAATACAAAGAAGTCGGTGGTGAAATTATCCAATTTGACGACTGTCTTTGGGAACTTTTTGATGAATCAAACCCTGCTGGATTCTTCGCTGAAGGAAACAGCGCCCTTGCTGATCTTGCTGATGAATTTATCGCAGTTAATAACGAAGTTGCTGACTACGGACACGAACTTGGTTTGAAAGTTTGGACTCATAACTGCCGCGGTAACTACGAAAGCCGTTCTGCTGCTGGTGGTACTTATGAAGCTATCGCTACAAAATTCTTGAAAGACCAACACTATGACCGTTTCTTCCTTGAATGGGATAGTGAAGTAGCTGGTGATCTTAAAGCTCTTGAAAGCTTGAAAGATAAAGACGCTGAAGTTGTTCTTGGACTCCTTTCAAGTAAAACAACTGACCTTGATGATGAAGAACGTGCTCTTAAAATGCTTGAAGAAGCTAGTCACATCATCCCTAAAGATCGTCTTTTCCTTTCTCATCAATGTGGTTTTGCCTCATGTGATTCAGGAAATGAATTGGCTATCCCACAACAATGGGCTAAAATCAAACAAGGGCAAGAAATTGCTGCCAAATTCTGGAACTAATTCGTCCAACTCATCTTTATTTTTTTCAATATACAATAATACAATATACTATACTAAAAGCGACCGCAAGCACAATGCTTACGGTCACTTTTTTATGTTACAGTTTTACAACTTCTAAACGTTCTCCACCAAGTAAAACAAGGTATTTATCAACTTGTTCAATATGATATGACTTGCTAAGAGCCTCAGCATATAATGCCATTTGCCCTTGATAACGTTCCTTGATTTCTTGGCTATTTGTGTATTTATCAGTTTTATAATCCAAAAGAATGATACGATCTTCTAGAACTAGATAAGCATCGACAATCCCACGGACAACGAAGTTTTCGCCACTTTCAAGGTCTTCTTTTAACATGGCAAAAGGCGCTTCACGATAAATCTTATCGACATTTTCTTGAATCAACTGACCAAGTTCAGAGGTTTCAAAGAAATCTAAAACATTTTCAAGATGAATGCGTGATTTCACCTCATCATCAGCTGAGACCTGTGTCAAAGCCGTCGTAATGTCCTCTAAAGTCACTTGAGAAGACAAGGCAATGCGCTGCATGAGTTCGTGCATGGCAGAACCAATCGCCGTTGCTTCTACTTTTGCTTTCTTTGAAAAATCTGGAAGCTCAAATGTTGGTTTAACCTGATAAGCTTTTGTCATGATGTCAACACCATCAGCATCCATAACCGGCTCATAGAGTTTTTTAACTTGACTCGGTGTTCTCAAACTTGGAAGATTAATCGCTGCTTGATACTTAGCATTTAGCTTTTCAACAGCCTCTAACCTATCCAAAGCTTCAATAATATCTTCAGACTGACGGTTATCTTTCAAATCATCTGGTGTGATAGCTGACTTGACTTCAATCTGACCCATCTTTTCCTCGGTAAGATCATCATCTGTGACAAATTCAACCCTAAACGGCAAGTTCTTGTATGCTTCATGAATAGCTAGCATCCAATCTTGAAAAGTCATAAAGGCTTCTCGTTCTGCTACCGGTAGGTGGTTATTTTCGGATTTGCCGCTGTATTTATCAACCAGTTTTTCAGAGCTAGCTTTACCAACCAGATAAAGTTTCTTTTCTGCACGCGTCATGGCAACATAGAAAAGTCGCATTTGCTCAGACAAAGTCGCTAAGCGAAGCTCACGTTTATTGAGTTGATAAGGTAGCGTATCCATACTAACTTTAACAGTTGGAAAAGCATCGGTATCCAATTCCTCTTTCATGTCTGCTAGGTATTTGATACCGGCACCATTTTGACGTGACAAAATCAAAGGTGACATCATATCTTGAATGCTGAATTTCTTATCAAGATTCAAAATAAAGACATACTTAAACTCAAGACCTTTACTTTTATGGATGGTCATCAAATTAACCGCATGCTTAGGAAGTGCCACTTCAACATCAGCAAGGTCGTTTTCGCTTTCAAGAACCTTGTCAATCATGCGAATAAAGCGTGATAGACCTTTAAAGCCTGTCTTTTCAAAATTATTGGCACGAAGTGCTAGGGCATATAAGTTAGCTTGACGCTGTTCAGCACGTGGTAAATTCCCCACATAATCATAATAAAAACGCTCATTATAAATCTTCCAGATTAAATCATATAGCGAATGCCATTTGGCAAAATCACGCCACTTGCTAAAGCAAGTCATGAAATCTTTTAATTTTTCACGTAAAGCTGGTGTTACCAATTCTGCATGCTGACCTTGATTAGCTAAAGCATATTTCAATTTTTGGTACAAATTAGCTTTGTGCTCATCTTCTATCGTTTGAAGTGCCAGACGAGCAAGGTCATCTTCGTTGAAAGAAAACATCGGTGAGCGCATAAGAGCTACCAAAGCATAGTCATTGAGCGGATTATCCAATGTTCTAAGCGTATCAAGCATCACCATTACTTCAACTGATTTGAGGTAATTTTGCTCACCGCCATCAGTTACCAAAGGGATACCATAATGCTCAAAGGTCTGTAAAATGCTATCATTACGTGTGCGTGATGATACTAACAAGGTAATATCTTCAAAGGCAACATCTTCCTCATTATGCAAACGAATGATTTCTTTAGCCACCAATTTCACTTCATTGGGATTGATTTGGTCATCTTCAGCATTTTCTGGTAAATCGCTACTATCATCAGTATCGTAAATCAGAACCTGAGTCTCATTTTCTGGATGAACTTCTTTTTGTGCGGAGCTACCAGCCACCAATTGATGCATGCCATCATACAAAATTTCCCCAACAGCTTCGTCCATTAAATGTGTGAAAACACTATTTGTTGCATCTAAAACCTCTGATTGACTACGGAAATTTTCTTTCAGCAAAATCAGTTGCCCGTGTTCAGGATGTTCTTGGAAATCCTTGAATTTTTGGTTAAAAATTTGTGGATCAGCCTGGCGAAAACGATAAATCGATTGCTTAATATCCCCCACCATGAAACGATTATGACCGTTTGATAATAATTCAAGCATACGTTCTTGCGTGTGGTTATTATCTTGGTACTCATCGACCATGACTTCATGATATTTTTCTTGATATAGTTCTCGAATATCAGGGTTTTCTTCCAAAATTTGAATAGCAAAATGCGCAATATCTGAAAACTCAAAAGCATTTTCTTGAATTTTAGCTTGCAAATACTGCTCTGAGAAATCTTGCATAAATGCTTGCAGAAGCTCTAACAGTGGTAGACTTTCCGATTGATAGTTGAAGATTGTTTCTAAATGCTTCAATCCAGTCAAACGACCTTGGAGAGTCTTGAAAATTGGATATTTTACCCCTACAACTGTCACAGCTGGACTAGACGGAATCAAGTCAGCCACATCTGTCGCCAAACGACCAAGTCCATCACGCCCATAAAGCGTCTCAAAATGCATGGCCCATTCATGCAAATGCTCAATCATGTTCAAATGTTTTTTATAAGCTGCCGTTGGTGTACCCTTAGCTGTTTTTTGCTTATAATCTTCTAAATCTGTTACATCTTGCAATTGATTAGCTGTGTCGTGTAAGCAAGTTAGAAAATCTGATACTTCTTGATCAGGAATAGCTGAAAAGTCTGTGTAAGTTTTAGCACCCTTTAAAAAGACTTCAGCTAACCATTTTTTCGGATTGTCAGTAGCTTGACTGAAATCATAAATCTTGTAGACAATCCCTCGAAAAGCTGAACTATCCTTGCGATTGCCTGAAAAATTACGAACTAATTTACGGAAAACATCCTTATTCTTTCCTGTCATGTAATCAGAAAAAAGATCTGAAAAGACGTCATTTTTGACAATATCTTGTTCACTTTTATCTGTCATGATGCGAAAAGTTGGCGAAATTCCTAAAGTGTAACCATACTGGTTGACCAACTTCTGCGTAAAAGCATCCATGGTCCCAATATCAGCTGTTTGTAAGCCTAGCAACTGCTCATTAAGATAGGTTTTTAAATCATTATCCTTTGTTGCTTGTAGCGCTTGGCTAATTTTTTTCTCAAGACGCTCCTTCAATTCTCCTGCAGCCTTAACCGTAAAGGTCGAGATGAACAATTGATCTACGGTAATCCCACGCAAAATTTTATCGATAATGCGCTCTACCATAACAAAGGTTTTCCCAGAACCAGCAGACGCTGATACTAGAATATTATTGCCATAACTATAGATGGCTTCAATTTGTTCAGGAGTTCGTTTTTGTGTTTTAGACGACTGAGCCTCTTCTTGTTGTAGAGAAGAAATGTCTTCAGCCGTTAAAAAAGGTTTAAAGGTCATCTTTCTCCTCCTCTTCTTGCATCAAGTTCAAAAAGCCTTGACGTCTGTCTTTTCTTGGTAATTTAAACCACTTGCGAGCATATGGCATATGACGATCAGCTTCAAAACGAGTAATAGCTTTTAATTGATCACCCTTAACCGTCTTACCGTCCTCACTGTATGGGTTAATCAAAAAATGTCCTTTTTTAATGTCTTTCGCAGCTTGAATGAATAATTTTTTGTTATAAGCTAGTAAAATATCTAATTCTTCTTGCGTATAAACGGAGTCATTAAGGTGATAATTGCCATTAGCTAAATAGCCTTTTTCCTCTTCAAGGAACAAACCACGATAGCGCAATTCTTTAGATAAATTCTCCAAAATTTTCTCTGTCGTCGCCACCGATGACAAATCCACCTTAGGCTCTTGCATGTGTAAATACATGGCCCCGAAAATCTTATCAGACTCACTTCTCTCTTTCTTATCGCGAAGGGCTTGCATGTAAGTCACTAATTGCGGATTAAGGCCATTGTAGAATTTCTGAATGTCAAATGTATTATGACTTGACTTGTAATCAACGACACCAAGACTACCATCTGACAAACGGTCAACACGGTCAATAATACCTCGGATGCGAATAGCATTTGCAATCATTAATTCAAATGGTTCTTCTTCACTTTCCACCTGAATCTGAGCATCTTGCTGTAAAACTGTCGCGGTACTTCTTGCGATATCTTCCAAGACTGTCAATGAGTAACGACTTTCCTCATCTTCTTCATAGACGAACTTGAAAGCATCTTCTGAATTCGTTGCTTGGATAGCACGATTGAGTTTATGATCAAATGGTTGATTTGAACCGTCTTTCATGACCAATTCAAAGACACGGTGAAGATAAGTTCCGTGATTTCTAGCATCAGGATGGATTGTCTCAACTTCCTGTAACCCAAGAACATACTGCAAGAAATACTTGTATTGGTTATTATAAAAAGTTGTCACCGCAGAAGAAGATAAATTAATCGGTTGATCACTTGGAAAACGTGTCTCAATCACTTCAGCGGAAACAGGCTTAGTTCGCATATTATCCTTAATTAGTGGCAATTCAATTCCTTCTGTAGCAAGTCTTCTACGCAGGTAACGAACAGCCACAGACCAAAATGTCTGTTCTTCTTTACTAAGCTCACGTTCTTCTTCAATTGCCAAACGATTAACTTCAATCACACGAGATAAGAGAGCTTTATAATTTCCAATATCTTCAACATCAGTAGATAGGCGATTACGTCCCTTCATCAAGACTGGAACACCAAAGCTAGCTAATTCCGCAAGATAAGAAGATTCCTTATCTTCAGATTCGTTAACAATTTGAGGTAAACTCAAAACCAATTCGTCAGTTGCTGAATTAAACAGTGACAAAGCAGCAAAATGATTTTTCTTAATATTCTCGCGACTGATGATATCAAAATGCTGGTGTTCATTTGTGCTTTCATTGACCTTAGCGCGCTCTTCATCAGAGATCAAACTACGGTTTTGAGCAATTTTTGGAAAATGAGACTGTGTCATCCCCAAAGCAAAGACAAATTTATTGGTATGCGGTTCTACCAAATCATATGATTTCACCGAAACCACATCAACGCTTGCTGGTACCACACGGTATTGCGCAGCCAACATACCGCT
>OCTW011584444.1_pt1 | contig 32338 bp, 21 predicted proteins | sample 1539671 | NCBI WGS metagenome assembly OCTW01 (sample SAMN02144230, study PRJEB22623) | gut metagenome | biome: sheep rumen | host: Ovis aries | place: New Zealand | reverse complement strand
ATGAGACACGAAGTGTCGCAGCATATGCGACGTCCGTGTGCATGAGCAAGACTGCAGTAACCCGAGCAAAGCGAGGGTTACGCCTGACCGCACGGCGATAGGCGGGCGGTCGACAAGGACAGCGGAGATGGTGTGACGCGAAGCGGCACAGCATATGCGATGTCCGTTGGCATGAGCAAGAAAAAGAGGAGATAAAGATGGCAGAGAAAGTAAAAGGTAAAATATCACAGATAATCGGTGCCGTCATCGACATCAAGTTCCCGGAAGGGCAGCTTCCGGAGATTTATGATGCCATCGAGATACCGAAGTCTGACGGAACGAGGCTGTGCGTCGAGGTTTCCCAGCATATGGGAGACGATACCGTAAAATGTATCGCCATGGGTTCGACGGACGGACTTGTAAGAGGTATGGAAGCAATTTCTACCGGCGGTCCGATCACTGTTCCGGTAGGTGAAAATACTCTTGGACGTATGTTCAACGTTCTCGGAGATCCTATTGACGGACTTGAAGCTCCGGAGACAGAGGAGAAGCTTCCTATACACAGACCTGCACCTGCATTTTCGGAGCAGGCAACAGATACTGAGATCCTTGAGACAGGAATTAAGGTCGTTGACCTTCTCTGTCCTTATCAGAAGGGTGGTAAGATCGGCCTCTTCGGCGGTGCCGGAGTTGGTAAGACCGTCCTTATACAGGAGCTTATCAGAAATATAGCTACAGAGCACGGCGGATATTCTGTATTTACGGGAGTAGGCGAGCGTACCCGTGAGGGTAACGACCTCTACTACGAAATGAAGGAATCGGGCGTTATCAGCAAGACTACAATGGTCTTCGGTCAGATGAACGAGCCGCCTGGAGCAAGAATGAGAGTTGGTCTGACTGGACTTACCATGGCAGAGTATTTCCGTGATAAGAGCCACAAGGACGTACTTCTCTTCATCGATAATATTTTCAGATTTACACAGGCAGGTTCAGAGGTTTCAGCACTTCTCGGACGTGTTCCTTCAGCCGTTGGTTACCAGCCTACACTTCAGACGGAAATGGGTGCCCTTCAGGAGAGAATCACATCTACAAAGCATGGTTCCATCACATCTGTACAGGCTGTTTACGTGCCTGCGGATGACCTTACAGACCCGGCTCCTGCTACTACATTTGCACATCTGGACGCTACAACGGTTCTTTCAAGATCCATCGTTGAGCTGGGTATTTACCCGGCCGTTGATCCTCTTGAATCAACCTCACGTATCCTTGATCCGAGAGTTGTCGGCGAGGAACACTACAAGGTTGCCAGAGGTGTGCAGGAAACACTTCAGAAATACAAGGAACTTCAGGACATCATCGTTATTCTTGGTATGGACGAGCTTTCTGAGCAGGATAAGCTTACCGTAGCAAGAGCAAGAAGAATTCAGAGATTCCTCTCTCAGCCGTTCCACGTTGCTGAGCAGTTCACAGGACTTCCTGGTACTTATGTTCCTGTTATCGAGACTATCAGAGGCTTCAAGGAGATCCTTGATGGACTCCATGATGACATTCCGGAAAGCTATTTCCTGAATGCCGGAACAATTGATGATGTTGTAGAAAGATATAAGAACAGACAGTAATAAATACTGACATTGCAATCAATATACCGGAAATTGATACAGCTCCGGAGCCCAAGTCGTGTGTTATCAGAAGACCGGGCTGCACGAACAGGTATGTATACTCGACAGGATTATGGTATTGATGACGGTAGAATTGATGATATGAGTGATCGTAAGATGATAGCATAAAGAGGAAGATTAAGGCATGGCAGACAACGCAGCTAGGATGCAACTGAAGATAATCACTCCGGAGAAGGAGTTTTATAACGGCGAGGCGGAATTTGTTGAATTTACGACGGTTGAAGGTGATATCGGCGTATATCCGAGACACGTTCCGACTACGGTTGTTATCGCTCCGGGAGTACTGAAGATTCACAACAAAAAACAGGTTCGTGAGGCTGCCCTTCATTCAGGTTTCGCTGAAATACTCGGCGACAGGATCACCATTCTTGCTGAGGCGGTTGAGTGGCCTGAGGACATCGACAAGAATCGTGCCGAGGCTGCCAAGATCAGAGCTGAGCGTAAGATTGAGGATAATGCAGGCGATATCGGCAAGGCTGAGCTGGCTCTGAAGAGATCTGTCCTTCGTATCAGAATGGCTGACAAGAATAAATAATATTTGAGTCGATAACTCAGAACTATAGAGAATTTGAAAACGAGGAGTGCGGATCATGGTTTGCATTCCTCGTTTTTTTTGGCGGATATTTTAATGATTTTGGATTTTTTAATATTCGTTTAAAGATTTATGGATAAATATATGATAATATATGATCGTGGGCGAAGGATTTATTTTGGGATAACCCCGGAGGGAACAATGAAGCGCGAAACTATATTAAACATAAGGTATGGAATGCAGACCTATTCCTACACGCTTGAAGACTATCTTGAGGAAGGGAAGAGTGAAGTTACGGTCGGCCGAGGGATGGATTGTGACATTGTGATAAGAAACTTCAGGATAGCGGAGAAGCATGGTGTATTTTTCTTAGGCCAGGATGGATGGGTTTACAGAGACCTCGGCAGTAATGTCGGAAGTTCAATGAATGGTCAAAGGATTAAATGGGTCAAGGTTTTTAACGGATCAACCATTGCTCTTGAGGGTGTACCTACACCGGATACTCTCTATATTGATATTACCATCAAAAATGACGGAATGCCGACGGTTCCGGGGCAGCGTTCGGTAAAGGATCTGAACGATATACCGACGCCGATGGGATATTTCGGAGGCACAGGTGATGCTTATTCAGCAACTCCGGCAGGTCGTTACGGCGGCAGCTCGGCTAATCAGCATGGCGGACCTGCTATGAGATATGGTGATGAACCTGCCGGCGGTGCGGGAGGATTTGTCGCAGGAGCGGCTGCGGGTGGTCAGCTTGGCAGACCATCAGGAAACGGAGGCATGGCGGGCGGAGCAGGTCGCTTTGCGTCAATGCAGAATGGTGTTTCATCGGGCGGCTATGGAGGGAATACTTCATGGAATGTGGATGACCGCACGCCATCAAACAGGATGGAAAGCAGTCTTAAGGGTCTTAATGCGTTCGGGCTTGGTGCTGCTATGGCGTGGTCGATAATCGGGGTGGTATATCTGATCAATTTCTTCAGGACGGTATCAGCGCTTGACGGAGTTAATATTTTCTGTAATTTCAGTAACGGTATCATGATCGTTGCGATGTTTGTGATGTACCTGATCACGGTAGCCGGTACGGTACTGCTGCCGATTGCACTTTACACCTACAGAAAGAAGAGTATGTTCCTGGGCGCAGAGATGATCGCCGCTGGATTTACCGGAATGATCGCTGCAGATCTGCTGCTTCTGATGATCACACTCGGAAGTCTGTTCTGGTATTTATTTGACAATATCTATTCAATACTTATGATCGTGGTTATTGCTTTCAACCTTGCATCATTGATCAGCCTTGCATTGCTCTTCAAGAAAAATGCAAATATGGAAAAGGTTGGTACCAAATGGTATCGTCCGATCATATATTTCGCATTGTCGTGGCTGATGGTATTTATTGCTATCGGAGCGGCTTCAAGTGAGGCGGGCAGCCTTTACGGAGCTGACGTAAATCTGACGGATTCACTGCCTATGGATAATATATGGATGAATATAGCGTGGTTTGCGGCAATAATACTGACCTGTATATACATTCATGTGGATGAAGATCCGAGACTTGCACAGAAATATGAGGTTAAGGCAAGATATTAAAGAATTCATTTTAATAAATATGATTTTTCAGAGCGGTATATTTTTATATATCGCTCTTTCTTTATGTAGATAATGAGCCGGGTGACGAAGTCACGAGAGGATAATCTGACGGAGTCAGTATCTACAAAAAGATGTAGATTATGATTCGGGTGGTTGTGTGCATGGAATATGTAAATGACGACAGGTAATTCTGTTCGGTGCTGATAAAGAAGAATAAAAATAGATATATGTGCAAAATGCACAAAGAAGATTGTGAATATTTTATCAAAAAATGCTTAAAGATGTTCTTGAAATATGAATTGATTATATATATAATATGAACGAAATGTGAACAAACTGAAAACACAATAAGAACATTATGTGAATTGTTTATGATATTCGAGGAGCTGTTCACTATAAAATAAAGGAGGAGCATATGGGTAGATGCGGATCAAAGCATAATAACAAAGGTTTTTCGTTGGTTGAATTAATTATAGTAATTGCGATAATGGCAATTCTTGCTGTTTCTATAGCGATGAGTGTTATTCAATATTTGGAGAAATCAAGAGTGGCCGTTGATGTGCATAATGCTCATTTGATCAGAGATGCTTTAAATGTATATACATTTCCAAGTAATTTTCAGGGCAGGGTTGTTGACTATACAGATCCTGAAACAGGTGAAACTGAGAGTTATAAGAGAGGCTGGGTGTATGTTGATACCAATGAGATAAGGTGTTCGGATCAGAGTACTGCACTTGCCATGATTGATGCCGGACTTGTTCATGTCAGTGACGAGACGGCTCAAAAAATTGCCGATAACGAGGAAAGCTCGGTCAGATGGTTCCCGAGCGGACCTGACGGAGATTATATCCGACGCAGCGGTATCGACGAATATGTTTTTAAGAATAATATTACAGTAAAGGCCAGATCAACGTGGAATACGTATCAGCTGGATGTATATGTTGATGATGTCGGAGAACTTCACCTCGGTGCCAGTGCTTCAAATGCCATCAGAACAAACGGACATGCCAAGGATACCAAGACAGCCAAGAAGTTTTCGCATAAGCTTGGTTTGGACTATTCGTTTATCACACCTATAGGTGAGCAGTATAATGGAAATTAAATAGAATCTTTTCATCAGAGTGATGTATGTATAATATGCGTATGTTGCTCTGATTTTTTATAATAAGAAACTGTGTTCCTATTATATAAAAAAATTCCGGGGGATACGTCTTGAACAGATCAAAATTTATGAAATATATTTTATTCGATATTTCAGGTGATCTTTAATGTTTTTCTGATCTGTGCTATACTGGAACCATATTTTTTGATGATGGAGATAGGGGTAACATGGGTAATCATATTGATGAATTCCTGTCCGGAGCGAGAACGGCATTTGTCGATGCTGCAAACAAGTCCAATTTAGCATATAAACCGGAATTTATATCAAATGATCATAAAAATGGTGTAAAGGTGCTGACATCTATCGAGCGTGAGCTCAGTAGTTGCGACTCCTTTACTTTTAGTGTTGCCTTTATTACGCTTGGCGGGATTGAACCTCTTCTTCCGGCTCTAAAGGACCTTGAAGAAAGGGGCGTTCCGGGACGTATTCTGACTACGGATTATAACACCTTCACCGATCCTAAAGCACTTGATAAGCTTGCGGAATTCAGTAATATAAAGCTTCGTATGTATCATGTACAGGCTTCTGAAAATATAGGATTTCATACCAAAGGATACATCTTCAAAAAGGATGAAACCTATACCTTCATAATAGGCAGTGCAAATATGACCGAAAGGGCGCTCGCTGTAAATAAGGAATGGAATACAAAGCTTGTTTCAACCGAAGAAGGTGAGATGTATAAGAATATTTCATCTGAATTTGTAAAAATGTGGAACGACAGAGAGCATACGGATTCATATGAAAAATGTATTGAGAGCTATCGTACCCGCTTTGATGTTATCAAGAAGCAGAAGAAGATCGCACTTCAGTATGCAAAGGATTTGTTAGAAAAGGAGCTTGAAGAAGCAGAAGACGGCCTCAAAGAAGAAAGGTCAGCAGGCAAAGCTCCTGTATCACTCGAACAGTATAATCTCCGTCCAAATTCCATGCAGGTTGATTTTATTAACAACCTCAGAGGTCTTGTTGAAAACGGAGAGAATAAGGCGCTCCTTGTAAGTGCCACGGCAACCGGAAAAACCTACGCTTCTGCGTTTGGAGTACGTGATGCAATGGCAGGTAACAGGAGAGTGTTATTTCTTGTTCACAGGGAGCAGATTGCCAGGCAGGCGATGAAATCTTATAAGAATGTATTTGGCAGGACAAGGAGATTTGGACTGCTTTCCGGCAACAGTAAGGATATGGAGGCGGATTTTCTCTTTGCGACCATGCAGATGATGTCGAAGGAAGAGGTTATGACCAGGTTCCCGAAGGACAGCTTCCAGACAATAATTGTTGATGAAGCACATAGAGTAGGAGCTATGAGCTATCAGAAGATAATGGATTACTTCGAGCCGGAATTCTGGCTGGGAATGACAGCGTCACCGGAAAGAACCGATGATTATGATGTGTTTGCTGCATTTGATCATAATATTGCTCTTGAGATAAGGCTTCAGCAGGCTATGGAAGAGAATCTCCTCTGTCCGTTTCATTATTTTGGAATAACTGATATGGAAATAGATGGCGAGGTTATTGATGAAGGAACCGGACTTCGCAATTTTAATTATCTTGTTTCGGACAAACGTGTTGATTATATCATCAAGCAGATGAGGTTTTACGGCTATTCCGGAGACAGAGTAAAGGGGCTTGTGTTCTGCAGTTCGAGAAAAGAAGCAGAAAGACTGAGTGAGATATTCAACGAAAGAGGATATAAAACAACAGCGCTTACCGGTGCTGACAGTCAGGAGAAAAGGGAAGAGGCGATAGAACTTCTCACGAAGGATGTTCCGGAGGATATACTGCGCAACCGCATGGAGTTGAAATCGTCAGCAGGCGATACAGTTTGTCATGAGAAGGATGGCGGACAGGCAGATTATCTTGATTACATCTTTACGGTTGATATTTTCAACGAAGGTGTGGATATTCCTGAGATCAATCAGGTTGTGATGCTCAGACCGACTGAGTCGCCGATAGTTTTTGTCCAGCAGCTGGGGCGTGGTCTCAGAAGATCAGATGATAAGGATTTTGTCGTAGTGCTGGATTTTATCGCAAATTATAAGAATAACTTTATGATTCCGATCGCACTTTCAGGCGACAGGACATATAATAAGGATAATATTCGTCGATATGTAACTGAGGGTGAGAAGGTTATTCCGGGCATCTCAACGATACATTTTGATGAGATATCTAAGAAAAAGATTTATGCTGCAATCGATACCGCTAACTTCAGTGATATCAAGCTTATCAGAGAGAATTATAAGAACCTGAAATACAAGCTTGGCAGGATTCCGAGGCTCATGGATTTTGATAAATATGGTGAGATGGATGTCCTGAGGATATTTGATAATAATTCACTCGGGTCGTATTACAAATTCCTTGTAAAATACGAGAAAGATTATAAGATAAGGCTTTCTGAAAATGAGGAAAAGATAGTAGAATTCATATCCAAGAAGCTTGCGAGCGGCAAGAGGATTCATGAGATTGAGATGCTTGCTCATGCGCTTGTTGCGAAGGATGGTCTTGTTGAAAAACTTCGAAAAGGTCTTAAGGATAAATATAATAAGGATTGTCCGGATAAGGCTTTAAGAAGCGTTGTCAATGTTCTGACGAATGAATTTCCTTCCGGCTCGGGAAAGAAAACCTACGATAACTGTATTTTCATTGAAAAAGACGATAAGAGCGATTATATTGTTGCAAAGGAATTTCGGAAGTGCCTCGATAATGATGATTTCTGTGATATAGTCCGTGAACTTCTGGAGTTCGGCAGATATCGTTATGAGAGAGATTATGCACAGAATTATAAGAATACCGAGCTTGTGCTGTATCAGAAATACACTTATGAGGATGTATGCAGGCTGCTAAACTGGGAAATCAATGTTGTCTCACAAAATATAGGTGGATATAAGCTTGATGAAAAAACATTAACGTACCCGGTGTTTATTAATTATGATAAATCTGATGAGATAAATGATTCAATAAAATATGAGGATCGTTTTTTATCAAGAGACTCTTTGATTGCAATTTCAAAACAACCAAGATATTTAAAATCACCGGATGTACAAAACTTCCTTCATGCAAAGGAAAAAGGTATAAATGTAGAACTCTTCGTTAGAAAAAATAAAGACGATAAGATATCCAAGGAGTTCTATTATCTTGGTCATATGACTGCTACAGGTAATGCCACAGAAATCATTATGGCTAATACAGATAAACCGGCGGTTGAGATTGAATGGAAGCTTGATACTCCCGTTAGAGAGGATATTTATCAGTATATTGTTAAAGGATAATCAGTGGTTGAACCATGCCTAATATGAAAAAAATGTCACTTTTGGCGTGATTTAGGATGATTTTATAGAAATATGTGGAGACAGAAGATGAATTTACACAAGGTTATTGACATTACAGAAGCAGATTTTGGCTGCGAGGAGCACTCAGATGGTGCACATGCAGTACTGAAGCTTGAAAATGGAACAAGTATTGAGGTTTCCGAAAAATGGATCGCTGAAAATGGAATCGATAAAGGAAAGTGTATCCATATCAAAGAGGATGGAAGCGTTATTAAGGCAATTGAGGTGGTTGCAGCCGTCATACGACATGGCAATAAGATTTTTGCAACCCAGCGTGGATATGGAGATTTCAAGGACAGATGGGAGTTTCCGGGCGGTAAGATGGAACCGGGGGAGGATCCGAAGTCGGCTCTTGTAAGAGAGATTAAGGAAGAACTGGATACGGAGATAAGAGTCGGAGACTTGATCAAAACGGTTGATACTGATTATCCAGCATTTCATATCACGATGCATGTTTTCTGGTGCGATATTGTCGAAGGAGATTTGAAACTGTTGGAGCACGAGGCAGCGAAATGGGTAGAAATTGATTCAAAGCTTCCTTATGCAGTTGACTGGCTGCCGGCAGATCTTGAGGTTGTGCTTGAGATGCTTGAAAGAGATACAGTATGTACCATTAAGTGGACAAGAGCAGATATCAGAAATGTATTACAAGAAGCGGGCTTTGATAGCTCTGATGACAGAGTCAATGATTTTATTCGTAAATTCGACTGGAGATATTTTCAGGAAAAATCGATTCAGAATGGGTTTGAGATGCTGAACAGCAGCGTAGATTAGAAAAAGAAAATCAGAGAGTTAGAAGTATTTGGAAATAGTCAAACAGGCAACCACTATTTTCATTTTGACAGAACTATGTCGACGGCTGTATGATGATTATAATAATATAAACATAAGCGTTTTTTGATATTGCAAAGGAGGTAGATATAACTGAATAAATAATAATCTTCGGTATCTGATATAGCACTTGGAGAGGCGCACAAATATATTTAGAGACGGAGGTTAAATATGCAAAGCGATTATTATTCAAAAGAAATAACACTGAGGAATAAAACTGTATTTGGTATAATCATGAGAAAGAAAGAGCTGTGTCGTAAGTGCCTTGAAAGGATACTTAACAGGCCGATAGCTGATATTGATTTACCTGAGGTTGAAAAAACAATAGATCTGTCGTTCTATTCGAAAGGAATAAGGCTGGATGTTTATTGCAAAGACAATGATGAGGTGATCAATGTTGAGATGCAGAATGATTTCTTTTCGTACCTTCCTAAAAGGGGAAGGTATTATCAGGTGATGATGGACAAGGATATGCTTGATAAGGGTGATCCGTATACCAAGTTAAAGAGGAATGTGATAATCTTTATTTGCAGGTTTGATATGTATGGGTTAGGGAGACATATTTACACATTTGAGAACAGATGTGTTGATATTCCTGAACTATCCTATGGGGATGGAACACAGAAGATAATTCTTAATACTGTGGGAACCGCGGATGATATTCCGCTTCCGCTTAAGGTGTTCCTGGATTATATCGAGACCGGTGAACCAAAGGATGAATATACAGAAGAGATTGAAACGGTTATTGATGGACTTCGCAATGATAGAGAATGGAGGAACAAAATCATGACCTACGAGCAGGAATGGGAAATGGAAAAAGAGGCCTGGCACGAGCAGTGGAAGGAAGAAGGACTTGAAGCGGGTCGAGCAGAAGGACGGGCAGTCGGACTTGAAGAAGGTCGAGCAGAAGGTCGAGCAGAAGGTCGAGCAGAAGGTCGAGCAGAAGGTCGAGCAGAAGGTCACGAGGAAGGCCTTGATCAGGCATACATTAAATATGCGTCGAAGCTGTCTTCAAAGGGTGTGTCTGATTCGGAACTTAAAGATAGTTTGGTTGATATGTTTGATATAAGTGATGAAAAGGCAGATTATATAATCAGCCTTGTAAATGAACAGAGCTAGGTCTGGTATTGAATTATTTGGCATTGAAACAGGGCGCCTTACGGCGCCCTGCTTTAGTTATCGCTTAGTGAATATGAATTAATAACTATCGGTTGTTGTATATTCCGGATGTTTTGCCAGCCAGCCGGCAAAGTCTTTGAAGACTGTTTTGGAAAATTCAGATTTAAGAAGCTTTGACAGCTCCTCACCGGACAGTACTTCTACGGAAGAGTCCTTCTTCTGCTTTTTCTCAAGTTCAGTTGTACATTTTTTTAGAAAGGCTCTATAGGTTTTATCGCCGTAGGTATCTATAAGATACTTTGTTAAATAGCAGCCGTATCTGTAGGAAATGGTTCTCTGATTCGAATAATCCTTGATGAACAGCTTTTCTGCGTTATTGGCCGTTATGCTTCCTTTTTTGATGAGGTAGCCGTAAAATCTTTCCTGATAAAGGCTGTTGTCATCCAGCTTCATATATCCGTTCGCAACCTTTTCCTCTATATATGCGGCATATCCTTCGTTGATGATATTTGATACGCAGGCATAATTGGTCAGATGAACATAGTGGGTATATTCATGGATAAAGGTTGAGAAGAAGTAGTCTTTGTTATTTACGTCCAGATCGTATTCGTGAATTATAAGGTAATTATAATCATTGCCGGTGTAGTCAGCGCTGCACTCCGGACTGTAATCATCCTTGGCATCGATCAGTACGTGTATCTTTTTCGAATCAGGATCAATATCGCTGAAAATGTCAGTTCCGAAGAAGGTTTTAAATACACACTGCCTGTTATAATAGCTGGACTTATGAGCCTTTCTCTTCAGACCGGTGGCTTTTTCAACTTTGGAGACATATTCTTCGAGCCGATTCAATACATTGCCGTCGAAGTGAATACCCTTTGGCATGAAAATTATCAGGTTGTCGGATTCAAGGTATTCAAAATCCTTGGTAACATAGTGATCGGAAGCCTTGCCGCTAACCTTAAATGCTTTCTTAGGAGCGCCTTTTTTGGTGAGCTTCAGATAGAAGTCGCTGCCATTTTTCTTGACGAAGGTTATATTTACCTCATCGATAGGCTCCAGGTAGGTAACCTCGTATTTTCCGTTATTATATTCAAGACCAAAACAGTGATCAGTACCATCAATTGTAATGAGACCGTCCACCCATTTGGTAGCGGAATACTGTCTGGTGAGAGAGATGCTTATTCCGGGACGTTCTATCTTCTTGACCTTTCCGCCGATTTTGAGACTGAAGCTCTGAGAATAAAAGGCGTCCACGTTTCCCTTGACACTTTTCAGTACTCGCCCTTTTGAAACCCTGTAGGTCTTGCCGTTTGAATGGATTATGCTTGTTTTAGTGGAAACCTGCCCGTTTTCGCAGTAATACCATTTTATTCCGTCTGTGGAAAAGCCGGTCTTCTTATAAACCTTGCCGTCCTTTAACCGCCAGAGGGCTTTCTTGCCGTTTATGGTTTTATTTATGACCATGTCACTGTTAGCGGACATAACCTTGATCTTCAGGGTTGCAGTATATCCGGTTTTGGAGGTAACAGTGATCGTTGCGGTTCCGCTCTTTAATGCTGTTATCTGACCTTTGGAATTTACTCTGACAATCGTGTTGTCGCTTGATGAATAGCTTTTGACTTCGGTGGTTTCAGGGTTAAGCTGAATGGTTTTGCTTCCGCCCTTGATAAGTGCACCTTCTGATATGGAAATCGTAAATTTGCTGTTTCCGGTGCCCGCTGCCTTAACTTCGCATGGCTTTGCAATACAAAATACTGTAACCAGCATAAGCAGAGAGGCCAGGAATCTTATTAAAAATCTGTTTTTCATCTCTATCTCCTTTATTCTATTAATTATCAATCACTATAAGCTCCAGTACTTCCTGTATTTCTTCATCAGTCATACCGGTGAAATGAATCTCTCCACGGTAATCATCATATGCAAGAAGTGTTGTGGTCCTTATCATGGTATCACCGTCCGTGCTGACTTCATCATCTGCAAGAGTAAACTCGAGTCCTGACGAGGTTGTATATTCTCTTACGTTAGAGGTTCCGTTCAGCATAACTCCGTATGAGGCGTCATCTGCGATATTTCCCTTGATATAGCTCATGTTGAAGCTGATCGAACCGCCGCTTTCAGTAATGAACTCTGCACTCATGCTGTATTCTGTCGTATCATCACCGAGATCTGTTATCACATAAGCTGCACAGGTGTTTGTGCCGGGGATTTCACGGAAATTGTTGGCAAATCCGGTATCACCTGTCAGAGTCTGATAATCAGGGTAGGTGAAATATACATTTTTATAGACGCCGGATACCATTACGGTTTCCTTAGAGAGCCATTTGTCGTCTGCGGATGGTTCTTCCTTGCCGAGGGTCTCTGTTACTGCGTCTTCAAGGGTTGAGGCAAGATCCTCATCCTTAAGATAATCACCTCCGGTGGATATCCCGTGCTCGCTTACCCGGGTTTTATTCAGCAGCTTGTTTGCTGCATATACGCCTGCGGTTCCGACGGATATAAGTACCAGCACCAAAGCTGCTGCCTTCATAAAGCTGTGTGAGATATTCCGTCCTCCGGATTGTTTTATCGCTTTATGCTTATGGATATCGTCCGCCAAACTTTTGCTCTGCGCTTCCTCGCGCTTACGGATCTCATCCATTATGCCGGCATTCAGTGCTGCATCAGGTTCAAATGAGGGCTTAAGGGCATTGTTTATAATATGATCAACTTTTTCGTTCTCCATGTTCCAACCTCTCCTTCAGTATTTCTTTAGCCTTATTCAGCCTGCTTTTAACGGTTCCTTCGGGAATTCCGAGGGCTGAGGCAATATCCTTTATGGGGATTTCTTCCATATAGTACATCAGGATGACGATGCGCTGTTTTTCGGGAAGATTTCTTACGACTCTTCGCACGGCCTCTTCTTCGTCGCTGCTTACGACTTCCTCCTCGACCGATCTTGCATCATCCTTCAAACGTTCGAAATCGTTATCCTCAAGATATATAACATCCGCGCTTTTCCTGCGCCAGGCCTTCTTGCGTATATGGTTGTTCCATATATTTGCGGCGATGGTGATGAGATAGGCTTTGGGATTCTTTCCTTCATCGATCTCATCCTTCTCATATGCAATGAGGAAGGTCTGCTGATACAGGTCGTCAGCATCATCCTTGTTTCGCGTCGTATACATACAGAAGGAATAAATATCTCTTCCGTATTCAGTTATATACCTTTCAATACTGTCTGATTTCATTTTGGCACCATTAACGATATCGTTTTTATGATAAGGGATACTCTTTACAGGGCTCCATATCATGTTTTCAACCGGTCATTATCTGACCGCTTCACTATATATTTTCATTAACTGAAAAAAGGTTCATTTTTTATTATATAATATTTTCAAAAACGTGAAAATAAGGTATAATTGACTATGTATCTGTGGGGTTGCTTTTTCTTTGTCATGAGTGGAGGGGTTACATATGAATGAGGAAGAAAAAAGAAGATTGGATGAACTCTTTTCTGCGTTTTCGATAGTTGCAGAGGGGGCGTATGTTTTTCTCTGCAATATGAAGCATGATTACTCGAGATGGTCCAAGAGTGCGGTTGAGTATTTTGGACTTCCTGGAGAATACATGGAGAATGCGGGAGACATCTGGATAGGACACATCCATCCCGAAGACAGGGATGAATATATAAATAGTATTGACAGGATTTTTAGCGGAGAAGATCAGGGACATGATATGCAGTACAGAGCAAGAGCTGTTGACGGAAGCTATGCTGTATGTACCTGCCGCGGTGTCGTTATGAAGGATCGGAATGGTGAACCGCTTTATTTTGGCGGAGCCATAAAGAACCATGGTCTGATGAGCTATATTGATAACAATACGGGGCTCAGGAGTCTGTATGGCTTCTTTGAAGATCTCAGAACCATGTTCTGGCGTAAGGATGAGGGAAATATCATTCAGATCGGTATCAGTAATTTTTCTGCGTTTAATGATATTTATGGATATTCCTATGGTAATCGTATCCTTCAGACCTTTGCCAGACTTCTGCAGGCTAAGTTTGCAAATGTGGGCTCTATCTATCGTATGGACGGAACCAAATTTGCGGTGATCACTCACACTCTTTCTCAGGAGGAGATTGAAAAAAGATACAGAGAACTCAAGAAGACTGTTAACAGCAGGTTCTTCGTAGATGAAAACAGGATAAATCTTTCGATAAATGCAGGAAATGTTCTGGTGAATGATTTTGAGATCAGTGACAAGACTGTATATTCATGTCTGAAATATGCATATTACCGTTCAAAGAATGATCATCTCGGAGATCTCTATACCTTCGTTGATGCGCTTAATGATGACGGAAGAAAAACTATTGAGAAGCTTGATCATATAAGGAACAGCGTGAATGAGGAGTGCAAGGGCTTCTACCTCTGCTATCAGCCAATCATGAACGCTAAAACCTTAAAGCTGGAAGGAATGGAGGCTCTTATAAGGTGGAAGGATGACAGGTATGGCGTTGTTTCACCGATGGAATTCATACCTTATCTTGAGCAGGACGCTGTATTTCCGATTGTTGGCAAATGGATATTAAAGCAGGCGATGACGGATGGCATAAAGTTTATGGAAAAATATCCGGACCTGGTAATGAACGTCAATCTGTCTTATGCACAGCTTGAGAAGGAGGGCTTTGTTGAAGAGGTTTCTTCGCTGCTTGAAGAAACGGGCTTTCCGGCAGATCACCTGTGTCTTGAGATAACCGAGAGATGCAGACTTATTGATATGCATCTTCTCTTTGATATAATCACTATCTTCAGAAATTTCGGTATCAAGATCGCTTTGGATGATTTCGGAACAGGCTTCTCAACACTGGGAATCCTCAGAGAGGTTCCTGTTGACGTGATCAAGATAGAACGTGAATACGTTATGAATATCGAATCAAGCGAGATGGATCGCGCGACGGTCAGAAATGTTGCCGATCTTGCGGCGGCCTTTAATGCAGAGGTCTGTGTAGAAGGCGTAGAGACCAAAGAGATGATCAATGAGATAATTAAATATAATGTGAGCTGTCTTCAGGGGTATTATTTTTCAAAGCCTGTACCATATGAGGAATTCATTGAGAAGGATTTTGACTGAGAGACGTGTTCACATTGCATAACATCATATATGCACTGATGGATTGATAAAATATCAAAAAGGTGAGCGGGACTTAGATGTCCAGCTCACCTTTTTTGTATCTGTAGGCTGCATTTTCACAGCTGATAAGCATATTTTTCATGTATTTTGTGATGGTTTTCGGGTCGGTGGTCATACCGTTCATGACCCATTCAATTATCATTCCGCATAGTCCGTGAGAGAAAAAACGTGATATGAAGACTCTTTCTTCGGAGGAAACCTTGCCTCTCTGATCTATCTGGTCTATGGCCCGACCGAAAATAGATTCTGCATTTTCCAGCATATACTGTTTGATATAATCCTCGGCATGCCTGATGGTATTTGTATAAAACGGCTTGTCGCTGACCATGGTCTCCATGACTGAGAGGAACTTTTTGTCCCAGTTATCAAAGGACAGGTCACTCATATTTGGAAGCAGAAGGTCGTTCATGTAGATCCATTTAAGCAGGGCATATTTGTCAGAAAAGTGGTAGTAAAAGGTCTGTCTGTTAAGCTTCGCAGCCTCTGCAATCTCACCGACAGAAATCTTGTCGAACGCCTTATCCGGCGATAATTCCTTTAAACTGTGTGCAATTGCCTGTTTTGTGAGAATTGATTCTGCCATGGTACTGTCCTTTCTTTGCAGGGGTAAACAGAATAATAACCATATCATCCCGCTGCATATAGAATATATCACAGAGAACATGCTAAATAAAGGGAACAAATAAGTGAAGTTGGGCAAAAAATATATTTAAAATAATGATTCTTCATGTTAAAATATAATTTATCCGATGCTTTGAAGGCATGGACGAAGAATTGCAGTTTATCGAAAACGGGAGGAAATCTGATGGGGACAATAATCGGCATAGCGTGTCTGTGTGTTATTATATTTTTGATCATTTATATAATAGGTGTGTGTGGTGTGGACAAGGTTGAGAATGCTTACAGAAAAGAAGCATCTACCGTTGATACATATCTTTGGGATATGCAGCACAGGCTTAAGAAGGCAGCGACGGTCCTTGAAAAATATAACATTGATACCTCAGAGATCAAGGATCCGCAGGAGCTTGGTCTGGGAATGCCGGTTACCATGCAGATAATGAAGTTTTCGGATTACTGTACAAAGGTTGAAAAGCTTAAGAATGCTGACAGAACATCAGTGACTGATGAGGCTGATCTTGCAGATCTTAAGAAATATGATGAGGAGCTCGAAGCACTCAGAATAGAGGTTATTACCAATTCGACCAGGCACAACAAGGCTGTAAATGCCTATAACTCAAAAATAGCAAAATTCCCTTACTCCTTCGTGGCAAAGCGTAAAGGGAAGGAACCTAAGGGTATATTTGCATACGTTATGAAAAATACCGGCGGACAGAATTAGACAGTCCGGGAGTTCCGATCACTATGATGGCAGTTGATGTGATGATAACGGAGAAGATATATGAGAATACTTGTTGTAGAAGATGAAAAGAGGCTGGCGGAGACTATAGCCGATATAATAAGTGAGAGCGGAGAAACTGTTGATGTTTCAAATGATGGTGAGGATGGCTATTATAACGCTGCCTCGGGTATATATGATGCTATCGTGCTTGACGTGATGCTTCCGAAGATGAATGGTTTTGAGATACTGAAAAAGATCCGTGAGGAGGGTGTATCTACTCCTGTACTTATGCTGACGGCCAAGACCGAACTCGGCGACAGGGTGAATGGTCTTAATCTCGGGGCTGATTATTACCTGACAAAGCCGTTTGAGAATGAAGAGCTGATCGCGACGCTGCATGCGATAATGAGAAGAAAGGCTGATATAGTTCCGGATGATGTGAGCTTTGGGGACATCATACTTCATACGTCTTCCAATACACTCAGCTGTAAGGGCAAGGAGATAAAGCTCAATGCCAAGGAGTTTGATCTTATGCGTTATCTGATGATCAATGGCAAGACGATCATCTCCAAGGAAACCATCATAAATAAAATCTGGGGATATGACTCGGATGCGGGCGATAATAATGTTGAGGCGTATATTTCCTTCCTCAGAAAGAAACTCAATTCGCTGAAGTCCAGGGTTTCAATAAAGGCGGTCAGGATGGTGGGCTACCATCTGGAGGATTCATAATTCGGTTTTCTCTAATCGGCAGTATTATGGCAGATTAAAGTATTATTGTTCATGAATTATTAAACCATTGACTGAGAGAAATTAATGATAAGAACTGATATATACCTGAGATGGGATAATTCGACTGAAGTTAAAATCGGATAATTGATAATATGACAGACAGTACTCAAAAGAAAGATAAAAATAAATATGCCGCAGCCGGAGATCTGAAGATAATCCACAGGCTGCGTATAAAATTCTGTGCCATAATGATGTTGATCGTTGTGGCATTTCTTGCTGTTGTCTTTACTGTGCAATATATCTCAAACAAGAGAACCATGGATGAACAGAGCGAGAATGCTCTCAGAATGGCTATAGAGCGTGTAGGAAGGCAGAATAACGGAGGATTTAATCCGGATGATTTTGTTGATCCGAACGGAGGCGGTCTTCCTGATGGGATCAATCCACCTGACGGAACGAATCCGCCTGACGGAATGAATCTTCCTGATGGAACAAATCTTCCTGATGGAACAAGTATACCTGACGGAAGTGAGTCAGGTGAAAATGGCGGGAATCAGAATCCTGATAGTGGCCGCGACGGAAACGGTGGAGGACGTGACGACAGGAAACCATCTGAAGGTGATGGAGAGAATAGGGACTATTTCCCGGATTTCAGGGACAGAGATTCCATGGATGGTATTTCCACGACTCCTGTAATGTGCGTTATTCTCAGTGATGACGGATCGATAGAAGTCATGAGAAACGATATCTTCTTTATAGAAAATGAGGATGCGGATACTCTGGTGGAGGCTGCCGAGAATAAGGGCGGCAGCAAGGGAGTGCTTGATGATTATAAGATAAGATTCATGAAAAAAACTCTTGATAACGGAGAAACTGTGATGGCTTTTGCTGATATTTCCACATCGATGAGTCTGCTCAGTAATCAGCTTAAGAAATCTCTATGGATAAGTCTTGCTGTAACGGTTGTAATGCTTGTTGTCAGTCTGTTTATATCAAGATGGGCTGTTAAACCGGTTGAAAGGGCTATGGTCAATCAGAAAAGGTTCGTTGCAGATGCATCACATGAGCTTAAAACTCCGCTGGCTGTTATCATATCAAATACGGATATGGTCATAAAGTCAGAGAATATGGATGGTAAGAATAAAAGAAGGCTGGACAATATCAAGGCGGAATCCGCAAGGATGAAGGAGCTTGTTCAGGAGCTTGTCGATCTTGCCAGAGGCGACAGCGCAGAGAACAGGCCGGCCATGGAGGAGGTCAATCTCAGCGGTCTGGTGGCAGACGATCTTCTGTCGTGGGATCCTGTGGCATTTGATGCGGGAAGAAGCATTATGGATGATATTTCCGAGGATATCAGTGTCAGAGGAAACCGGGATAAGCTGAAGCAGCTTCTGGACATTCTGATAGATAATGCGATCAAATACAGCTTTGAAAAGTCGGAGATAAGTGTTTCATTAAAGAAGACTGATAAAAAGGCAGTTCTTTCTGTGAAGAATTCCGGTAAGGCTCTTACGGAAGAGGAGAAGGCGCATGTATTTGACAGATTTTACAGGGCTGATGAGTCAAGAGAGGCAGTTTCAGGTTATGGACTCGGACTTTCCATTGCAGTTCAGATTGCTGAACTTCATAAAGGCAGGCTCAGTGTGGAATCAGAGCGGTCTGAAAACGGGGATGAGTTTAATATTTTTAAGTTTGAGTTAACAATGTAATACTTTTGTAACAGAATTAATAAAATATTAATTTAATCTACTTTACATAATCCGATCAATAATATATACTTTTATCATTGAAAATATATAAATGGCTGAATTTCGGCAGAAAATAGAGAAAAATCGGAAGCGTTTTTTCGGTGGTTACAGAATACTGCCTTATATTTTGGGAGGTCAGAATGATAAAAAAGATAAGATTGCGCGCGGTTGCAATGGTCATGATGGGAGTCATGGTATTTGCATCGGCTTCAGGCGGAATAAATAAGGTCTCTGCAGATGAATATCAGGATTCCATAGAGGAACTTGAGCAGAAGAAGAAGGAAGCTGAAGAGAAGATAAACAGTGCGAAGGACAAGCTCTCCGGACTTGAGGATAACAGAAATCAGGTTTCCGAGGTTGTTACCGAGCTTGATACACAGATAGGTGAATATACTGAGAAGATCAGTGATCTTAATGATCAGAAGACAGCTATACAGACTGAAATAGCGGTAACCCAGCTCAGGATTCAGAATGCCTATTATGAGGAACAGCTTCAGTATAATAATATGAAAGAGCGTATTCAGTATGCATACGAGAATGGCGATACTGCCTACATCGACGCACTCATGAATGTTGACGATTTCAAGAACATGCTGAATGAGTCCGAGTATTCTTCACAGATATCATCCTACGATCAGAACCAGCTCGACAGACTCTGCCAGATCAGAGGAAGTATTGAAACCTACAAAGAGCTTCTTAACAGGAATCTTGTTAAGGTTGAAGAGCTTACAGGCGAAGCAAAGAATGAGCAGGAAGCACTTCAGGTAATGGTTGACGGTAAGAGAGAACTGCTTGCATCATATAATGTTCAGATAAATGAGACCGAAGGTGAGATATCAGATCTCGAAGCAGAAACGGAAGCCTTTGATGCTCAGATACTTCAGATAACAGAAGCAGCTGCGGCTGCAGAGGAAGCCAGAAGACAGGAAGAGCAGAGAAGACGAGAAGAAGCTGAACAGAGACGCCGTGAAGAAGAGGAACGCAGACGTCAGGAGGAAGAGGAAAGAAGACGCCGCGAAGAAGAGGAAACAGCAAGTGACTCGGATGCGGAAAGAGATGATGATTACGATGACGATGATGATGACTACGATGACGACGATGATGATCATCCGTATTATACAGGCGGAGCGCTTCTCTGGCCATGTCCGTCAAGCTCATATATCTCATCTTACTATGGTGGACGTTCAGCCCCTGTAGCAGGTGCTTCCACCTATCATCAGGCAATTGATATCGGATGTGATATGTACAGCTCAATTGTTGCTTCCGAATGCGGAACTGTAACGGCTACGGGTTATAATGTAGCAAGAGGCTACTATATCATAGTTTATCATGGCGAGGGGATCAGTACTCTCTATCAGCACCTTTCGGATTTTGCTGTAGGAAACGGAGATTACGTTTCAAGAGGTCAGGTTATTGCTTATTCGGGCATGACAGGATATGCCTCAGGACCTCATCTTCATTATGAAGTAATAGTTGATGGCGAAAGAGTCGATCCGCTTAACTATACAAGTCCATAATCGGATGTTCCGATAATATAATTAAAGAAGAACACTGTTGATATTATATCGGCAGTGTTCTTCTTTTACGTACTGAACGAGTCATGCACATGCGAAGTATGTGACATGAGCAGGAACGGCTGGCTGTACGCTTGCGTACATGGACAGATACCTCCCAACGTCCCTCTGGGTACATTTTTAGACAGCTGTCCTAAAGTTAGACAAATGTCGTAATTTGTATGATTACAAAAGAGATTTGCGGGCTTATTCTATGAGCGAACAAACAAACGGAGGTAAGTTAAAAATGAGCAGGTTTGGAAAGGCGGTTGTAAAACTAAGGATTCCGATACTAATCATTTCATTGATCCTTCTTGTGCCGTCAGCGGCAGGGTATTTTAAAACAAGGATCAATTATGATGTTCTGACGTATCTTCCAGATGATATCGAGACCATGAAGGGTCAGAAGATACTGGCAGAGGATTTCGGAACGGGAGCCTTCTCCCTGGTAGTCGTCGAGGGCATGAAGGACAAGGATATAGTTGAACTTAAATCTAAGATAGAACAGGTTGAGAATGTTAAATCAGTTATCTGGTATGACACTCTGCTGGATATCTCGATTCCGGAAGAGCTGATCCCGGAGGAACTGTACAAGGCTTTCAGAAATGGTGAAGATACACTTATGGCGGTATTATTCTCCTCTACCATGTCATCGGATGAGACGATGGATGCAATTCAGGAGATCAGAAAGCTGACAGATGAACAGGTTTACATCAGCGGAATGTCAGCGATGGTTACCGATACAAAGCTTCTGTCGGATGATCAGATTCCGAAATACGTAGCTATCGCAGTTGTGCTTTCACTGATCGTTCTCGGACTTACGATGGATTCCTTCCTTATACCTGTATTTTTCCTTTTAAGTATAGGAATGGCTATCATATATAATCTCGGATCAAATATCATTCAGGGCGAGATATCATATGTTACACAGGCACTTGCAGCGGTTCTTCAGCTTGCGGTTACAATGGATTATTCAATCTTCCTGTGGCACAGCTACTGTGATGAGAAGAAGAAATATCCGGACGACAAGAACAGTGCGATGGCAGATGCCATTGGCAAGACCCTTTCATCTGTAGTAGGAAGCTCGATCACAACGGTTGCCGGTTTCGTGGCACTCTGCTTCATGAGCTTTACACTCGGCCTAGACCTCGGTGTTGTTATGGCCAAGGGTGTTGTACTTGGCGTTATAAGCTGTGTTACCATACTTCCTTCAATGATCCTTACATTTGATAAGGCAATAACGAAGACCTCACATAAACCGCTGATCCCGAAGCTTGATAAGTTCTGCGGTGTGGTTGTTAAAAGATCATGGATATTCCTGATAATCTTTGCAGCACTTCTGGTTCCGGCATTTATCGGATACAAGAATACAAAGGTTTATTATAACCTCGACAGTTCTCTTCCGAAGAGCCTGGCCAGCATTAAAGCAAATGAGAAGCTTCAGGAAAAATTCAATATGAACTCAACACATATGCTTCTTCTTGACAGTAATCTCAGTTCGAGAGATGTAAATGAGATCATGAGCGAGATCGAAGCGGTTGACGGAGTTAAGGCTGTACTCGGAATGGAGTCGGTGATCGGACCGAGCATACCGGGAGAGGTGATGCCTGAAAGACTCAGAAAGATATTTGATAACGGAGAATACGAGATGCTCCTTATCATGTCGGAGTATCAGGTGGCATCCGATGAGGTTAACGACCAGTGTGCTGAGATCATAGATATTATTAAGAAATACGATGATAAGGGCATGCTGATAGGCGAGGCACCTTGTACCAAGGATCTGATCGAGATAACCGATAAGGATTTTAACAGGGTTAATGCAGTATCGATCGGACTGGTTGCAATCATCATACTCTTCGTATTTAAATCGATTTCAGTTCCTATAGTGCTTGTATGTGCTATTGAATTTGCGATATTTATAAACCTCGGTATTCCATATTACACAGGAACGGTGCTTCCGTTCGTAGCATCGATAGTTATCGGTACCATACAGCTTGGTTCAACAGTCGATTACGGAATACTCATGTCAAATAAATTCAAAGATGCAAGGCTTGCCGGACTTTCTGGTAAGGAGGCGGCTGCTGAGGCACTGAGAGGCTCGATCAATTCGATAATTGTCAGCGCACTTACCTTCTTCGCAGCAACCTTTGGTGTAGGCATGTATTCAAATATAGATATGATCAGTTCACTCTGTAAGCTCATGGCAAGAGGTGCAATCATAAGTATGCTTGTTGTTATATTTATACTTCCGGCATTCCTGAGATTGTTCAATGGATTTATTTCTGCAACTTCGCTGAGCTTTAAAGGCTGCAAGGCTGCGGAGGTAGCAGCCGGACAGGCTATATCCGGTGGTGATCAGGTCGCTGCAGCTGAAGCGGCACAGAGCTATGATGTTAATGCAATGTCAAGAGAAGTTAACGACATGGTTTCGGGTTACTCCGACAGAGATAACGGTCAGATGGTGTAATGGTTGAAAGGAGATCAAAATGAGAAAGAAGAGAGTTGTTTCACTTGCTATAGTATTTGCAATGATGCTCGGACTTGCAGGCTGTGGAAAGACCAGCGTAAAGACCGATAAGGTTGAGGCAAATGCTCCTGTAGAAGAAGCTGTTGAAGAAACGATAAATACAAATGAAGATGATAAGGAAGCCGATGAAGGTGATCTCGGAACAATGGTCAAGGGCCTGATCAAGACCGGCGACACAATTGATGCTGACAAGGATGAGACCATCTATGTTATTTCCGATGCAAGCGGTAAGGCTGAAAATGTTATCGTAAGTGAGTGGCTTAAGAATAAGGATCATGCAGATGTCATCGAAGATGTCAGCACACTTACGGATATTGAGAATGTTAAGGGTGACGAAGAATTTACCCAGGATGGCAACAAGATAAGCTGGAAGGCCGGCGGAAATCCTATTTATTATCAGGGCAAGACTGATAAGGAGGTTCCTGTTGAGGTTAAGGTTACCTATTATCTGGACGGAAATGAGGTAACACCTGCTCAGATTGCAGGTAAGAGCGGAAACGTAAGGATACGTTTTGATTATATCAATAAGGCAAAGGCAGATGGAATCAGCGTACCTTTCCTTATGGCAACAGGCTTCTTCCTTGACAATTCATGCTTCAGTAATGTTGAGGTTACAAACGGAAAATACATCTCAGATGGCAGCAAGTGTGTTGTTCTCGGCTTTGGCTTCCCGGGACTTCAGGACAGCCTGAAGCAGACATCTGAAAAGGTAGATGTTGAGATTCCGGATTATTTTGAAGTAAAAGCAGATACAACTGACTTCAAGCTTGATATGACTCTTACTGTTGCTGCTACAGGCCTTATCGGCGAGACAATAGAGGATGTTGATTTCTCTGCTATAGAAAGCGAACTTAACAAGCTTGTCGCAGAATATCAGGATGGCGTGAACAGCCTTGCGGCAGGTATCGTAAGCTATACAAACGGTGTATCGAAGATTTCGACAGGCGCAGCACAGGTTTCCAGCGGAGCAACACAGGTTTCTGATGGTGCAAGCAAGCTGAGCGCAGGAACAGATCAGCTTTATTCGGGAGGAATTACTCTCGGTAATGCACTTGAAAGCGCTGACATCGGTGCAGGACAGCTTAAGGAAGCTTTCGAGGGAGAAAATGGCGTGCTTGCAGGCTCTGCAAAGCTTTCGGGCGGACTTCAGCAGCTGAACGGTGCTGTTCAGGGCATCGAGCTTCCTGAGGTACCGGATGCTTCAAGTCTCAGCTTTACAGATGAGCAGAAGGCAGCTGCAGCTCAGGCTATCTCTGAAGCAGCACAGAAGCAGCTTGCAGAAGAGGGCGTTACACTCGATCTTTCAGAGCTTAATGCTCTTGCTACAATGACTGATGCTGAAAAGGTTGAAGCGATCACCAAGAAGGCGGAAGAGGCAGCTAAGGAAGATCCAAATGTTAAGAAGATAATGGAGGATGAGGCTGTTCAGGGACTTATCGTAAGTACTGTAAACGGAATCATCGATTCAAAGGTTGATGAATATATGGCATCTGATGAGGGCAAGGCTCTTGTTGATGCAAAGGTTCAGGAATATTTTGCAACAATGATAACTGCACTTATGGGAACTGCTGATGCTCCGTCTGATCTTGCAAAGGCTGCTGTTGCCGGTGCAAAGGCAGAAACAGTTGCAGGACAGGTTGCAGCTGCAGGAGCTGAAAGTATTGATATAGCAACACTTGCCGCAGCGCTTAACTGTGACAGTGATACTTATAATACTATCGTTGCAGAATTAACCGGTAAGCTTGCAGCAGGTGCGGATGATACAAAGGCTATGCTTACACCTGCGGTAAGAGAAGGCGTTAAGGCAAATATTGAAGCTAACTACAAGGAAACTATCACCGCTCAGGTTACAGAGGGTTATCAGAAGATCATCGGAAATGCATTTGCAGCCGGTTACGGAAATGCTTATTCATATCTTGGAGGTCAGATGCAGGATATAGCAGGAAAGCTTGAATATATCATCTCTGTTTATACAAATAAGGGTGTTGAATATGGTGTAAGCCAGGCACTTTCAATGGTTAAGCTTGAGCTTGAGGAATTTGGACCAAAGATCACAGCTCTTAAGGATGGCGTTGCTCAGCTTGCAGATGGTGCAGGACAGCTTGACACAGGTCTGAACAGACTTTATGATGGTGTTGCAAGCCTTGATGAGGGTCTCGATAAGATATATGCTTCAGTTCCGACTCTTACAAACGGGCTTGGTGAACTCAGCAGTGGTGCAGGAACACTCAGCAGCGGAGCAGCTCAGCTCAGCAGCGGTGCAGGAGAACTTGCTTCAGGAGCAGCAGAGCTTGATAGCTACAGCAAGGATCTTGTTGATGGTTCATCAAAGCTTAAGCAGGCAACCGATATGATAGTCGGTAAGCTTGGCGATGCTGAAAAGGATCTTGATGCTATTACAGCTGAGATCAAGAAGGTCATCGAAACAGGTAAAGCATATGATAACTTCGCAGGTCTTTCAGATGACATGACAGGAAATGTCAAGTTCATCATCAAGACTGCAGAGGTTACTGAATAGAAATAATGAGAAGAGAAAATTTGTTAAATCGGCAAAGAGTTTAATCGTACTTACTGCCGCCGCACTGAGCCTTTGCTCGTGCGGCGGCAGTATTGCTGTCAAAAAAGACAGTGAGGTTACTTCCGATACTGCGATTGAGAGCAGTTTGGAGAATGATCCGATCTCAGGGAGAATTGCTGATCATTGACAAAAAAAGCAGGATGTTTTAAATTTTAAGACATGTAAATTTATAAAATGTGGAGGACAAAAGAGATGACTACTGCTCAGATCGGAATTGTGGTTGCGATATCGATATATCTCGTAATGATGCTTATCATAGGCGCCATCAGTTCCAGAAACACAAATGACGTAGGGGACTTCTACCTCGGAGGACGTAAGCTTGGACCATTTGTTACTGCCATGAGTGCAGAGGCTTCGGACATGAGCTCATATCTTCTTATGGGTGTGCCGGGTCTTGCTTATTTTTCCGGAGTTGCGGATGCAGGCTGGACTGCTATCGGACTTGCTATAGGAACCTACCTCAACTGGCTTTTTGTTGCCAAGAAACTTCGTAACTATTCGGCTGAGATCAATGCGATCACAATACCTGATTTCTTCAAGAAGAGATTTAAGGATAACAGCAATATCCTTCTTCTTATCGGTGCGATTGCAATCATCGTTTTCTTCGTGCCTTATACAGCTTCAGGCTTCTCTGCCTGCGGTAAGCTCTTCAAGACACTTTTCGATGTTGATTACCAGCTTGCCATGATCGTATCGGCTGTTATCATTATTGGTTATACAACAACGGGTGGCTTCCTGGCTGCTTCAAGAACTGACTTTATCCAGTCGATAATCATGACAATTGCGCTGCTTATCGTTCTCGGATATGGTATCAATAATGCGGGCGGTCTTCAGGCAGTTATCGATAATGCTGACAGCCTTAAGGGATATTTCACCTTCTCTGCAACACATAGTAACGTTACGGGTGGATCAAGCTCTTATACATTCTTTAATATTGTTACAACCTTTGCGTGGGGACTCGGATACTTCGGTATGCCTCACGTTCTTCTGAGATTCATGGCTATCAAGGACCCTCAGAAGCTTAAGCTTTCAAGACGTGTTGCAAGTATCTGGGTTGTATTTTCACTTGGAATCGCTGTATTCCTCGGAATCGTTGCAAGAGCAATGAAGAGCCTTCCTGATATGCTTGATCATGATGACCTGACAAGCTATTCAAAGGCCGAGACACTTATTGTTGAGATCGCAAATCTGATCAGTAAGCACGGTTTCGCATTTGCGCTTATTGCAGGTATTATCATAGCAGGTATCCTTGCTTCAACAATGTCAACTGCTGACTCACAGCTCATCGCTGCATCATCTGCTGTTTCCGAGAATATCATTCAGGATGTTTTCAAGGTTAAGATGAGCGAGAAGATGGCTATGCTTACTGCAAGAATCACACTTGTTGTTGTTGCAATACTCGGCGTTATTATCGCATGGAATCCTGACAGCTCGATCTTCAATATCGTTTCCTTTGCGTGGGCAGGTTTCGGTGCGGTATTTGGACCGATCATGCTGATGGCTCTCTTCTGGAAGCGTACCAACAAATACGGCGCTCTTGCAGGAATGCTCGGGGGTGCCGGAATGGTATTTATCTGGAAGTTTGCAGTAAGACCGATGGGCGGCTACTGGGATCTGTATGAGCTCCTTCCTGCCTTCCTCGTAAGTCTCTTCCTGATCATTGTTGTGAGCCTTCTCACACCAAAGCCGGAAGCAGAGATCGTTGAGGAGTTTGAAAAAGTTAAGGCAATGTAATTGTTTGAAAATGTTGTCTTTAAAGGGCTAAGATCCTTTGAATAAATAATATAGTGTATCATTAAAGAAAGATCGGCATAGTCGAGAGGATCTCGGCTGTGCCGATCTTGTTGTGCACAGAAACTATTGTTAATCATATCGGAATATGATATTGACAAATGTGTCTAAATAATTTAGACTATAATTGTCTAAAGATTTTAGACAAAATGAGGTGACTGATTTTAAATATATGATTATTACCGATGATAATTGATTGTAATGAATGAAAGGATGGTGTGGTATGCATCTTACAGAAGCGGAAATGAGCCTGATGGAATTGATATGGAAATATGGCGATATGCCGGCAAAGGAGCTGGTAAGACTTGTGGATGAGAAGCTCGACTGGCGTCGTACTACCATGTATACGATACTGAAAAAGCTTATCGAAAAGGACATGGTTAAAAATGAAAACGCAAGCGTCAGCTGCCTAATGTCGAGAGCGGAATACGAGTCATCACAGAAGAAGAAGGCTATCAGAAAATATTTTGGGGGATCACTTCCTGAATTTGTAAATACATTCATCAGGGAGGAGAAGCTTAGCGATGAGGATATAGCGGAGCTGGAGAGAGTGATCGCCGCATATAAGGATTCGAATAAATCATGAAACAATATGCATGACGATATGATGATATGTATAAACAAAATAATGGATATAGATAGATGGTTGTTAATTGAAATAATCCATCGGTCGAGGGCTGGAGCGTGATCAACAAAAGTCTTAGCGACAGAGATGGAAAGGGAAGAGGGTGAGCTTGTGAAGGATATATTCTGGTTTTATATAAATGGTCTGCCGGTGACAATACTTATAATACTGGTTGTTCTGGCACTCAGGTATTTATTCAGAAAACAGTCTAAGAGGACGCTGAATCTCCTGTGGGTTGTGCTTCTTTTCAGACTTCTTGTGCCTGTTTCGCTTCCGGCGGGCTTTTCAACTGTTCCGACTGTCAGTGAACTGCTGGGCATTGAAGCTTCTTCTGCTCAGGATAAGTCGTCAGAGCAGGGGCGGAAGGAAAATACCGGCGCATATGATCCGGCAAACAGTACCGGAAAGAAAAATGATAGCACAGAGAATAGCGGTGCCTTCGATGATGGAAAAGTGAGTCATTCAGGTGATGGAACGGGCAAAACATCAAAAGACAGTATAACAAATGACAATGTGGCTGATCCGAGAGATTCAAAAGATGATCATGTAGTTGATGCATCGGGTGATTCCACCGTAACCAATTCGGATATAAATATTTCAGACGATAAGGCATCAGCTGATACAGATGCCGGAACTCCAAACGGAACGGCAGTTTCAGGTGGCGGAAAAACGGCAGAAAACGCGGAAATCCCGGACGGCATCGGATATACAGGCAGTGCGAAAAAAGGAGGAAGCGCGGACACAGGAAATATTATCATTACGATTGTCATTTCGATATGGCTCGCGGGTATAGCAATGCTGGGGTCATATTCACTTGGACGTATGTCTCAGTTCAGAAAGAAATGCTGGGAGGCTGTTCCGGTCAAGAATGAAAGAAACGTATTTTGCTGGAAGAATGAAAAGGATGCCTGTGTTACCGGGATATTCAGACCAAGGATATATCTGCCGGAGAAACTGAGTGGTAAAACATATGAGATGGTTCTCGGACACGAAAGGATGCACATCAGAAGACATGATAATATTTTCCTTTTCCTGTATTTCATTGCACTGCTGATCAACTGGTACAATCCGCTTGTCTGGATGGTTTATGCGGCAGTCCAGCAGGATATTGAGCTTGCCTGTGACGAAAACATGCTGATAGATGCTTCTGCGGAACGTAAGAAGGAATATGCAAGAGCGCTTCTTTATCTTGGGTCAGGTCGAAAAACTGAGCTTTTCGGTGCTGTCTCTTTCGGTAAAGGGAGGCTAAAGGACAGGATTTATCAGATAGGTGAAGAACATAAAACGCATAAGCTCAGAACTGTCGTGATGGTATCTTTACTGGCAGTGATAATGGTATTTTGTTCCTGCAGCAAGAAAGATGATACCGAGGACATTGTTGAAGGCGACAGTAAACTGTCGACCGAAGCCAGAGACGATTCTGAAGATCTGGTAAGTACTGAACTGGATGCTGAGGAAAGAAGGAAGCAGGAGGAAGAAGAGAGAAGACGGCAGGAAGAAGAGGAAGATACGACAAAACCGGCACTGGTCAGTGAAGACTATTTTGTAGTAGAGAATCCTCACATCGAAGATGAATGCTTCTCACTTGATCTTCGCGAAGAGCTTGTCGGGCTGATAAGCTGTAAAGTTGAACGGTATGATGACGGCAGCTTCAAGCTGGAGTTTTATCATATAAATTCCAGGGAAAAGAATAACAGGGGCCAGATACTGAGAGTCGAATGGATGGATTTCAGAGATATATATGATCCGGAAATGGATGATAAGACATCATCTGTGTACAGTAAAACTGTGGACAGGACCAATACTTTGATTTTTGGTAACCTGGATGGGATTATGTTTGATCGATACTATTGGTTATGGATATGTTTCTTTAGTCCGGGAGGCGAGCTTGGAGTAATCTGTCCTGACAGCGAGGATATGGGAGGCTATTGTCTGCTTCAGTCAGGAAGCCCGGAGATGGACGAAAGCTGCTGGAAAGAATATGACAGATGTGAAGTTATGCTGAAATATGATCTTTGCAATGGATTTACAGCAAAAACTATGCCTGAGGATTATTTGAGTGAAGAATACAAGCGGATGCTTCAGAACAGATATGACAGAGCTGTTAAGGAACTGGCAGATGGAACTGTCGTACCTGATGATGAGAATTCACTGTTTAAGGATGTGAGTGGGAATGCTGAGGCAACGTGGATAAGGAAGTATGTTGAGCAGAAGACATGGAGTAATCTTGTTGATGTTGCGTGGCTTATAAAGATGCTGGAATACGTAGATGCTGCGAACTATAATTGGGATCAGGAGCTACCTCCGTACCAAACGGATGGTGAAAGCGAAAGACCGGAAGATGACAGAAATAAAGAGAATTCAACAGAAGGAGTAAATGATACTAAGGTAAAGCCGGCTCTTGTAAGTGAGGAATATTTTACTGTTGATGATACCGATATAGAGGATGAGAGTTTTTTGATCAATCTTCACGAAGAGCTTGTCGGGCTGATAAGCTGTAAGGTTAAGAAATATGATGACGGAAGCTTTGAACTGGCATTCTATCATATTAATTCGAGGAACAGGAATAATCGCGGTTTTATAGCTGCAGTCAGATGGATGGATTTTGATGATCTGTATGACCCGAAATATGAAGATAAATCGTCGGATGCTTATCAGAAGTATGTTGACAGGAGGAACACTTTGATCTTCGGAAATATAGACGGACCGATGTTTGATCAGTATTATACTCTGTGGACTGAGTTTAACAGTCCCGGCGGGGAATTTGGCGTAGTATATTCTGATGATGACAATCTCGGAGGATACTGTATATTCCAGAATGGTGATGTACAGTTTGATGAGGATTGTGTGGAGGAATATTTAAAATGCGAGGCTTATTTAAAATATGATCTATGCCATGGCTTTACTGTAAAAATATTGCCGAAGGATTATATAACGGATGAGTTTAGAGAGATAATATATGCGAGATATGACAGAGCGGTCAGAGAAATTGCTGATGGAACTGTTGCTCCTGATGATGAGAATTCGCCATATAGTCTGGAACCTGAGATTGAAACAAATTCTTTGAATCTATATAAGGAACATAAAACCAGCAAAGAATATATTACCGATGAGTGGCTTGCCGACAGCCTGGAGCGCGCTACGGATTATGCGAAACAACATGAAGAGATGAGAAGAAAAAGAGAAGAGGAATCAGGTAACTAAACGGTATTTGTTGATAATAATTCAAAAAGAGTAATTTCGTGGAAAATGGTAAATTTAAATTTGCTATTTTTATGAAAAAATGATAGTTTGAGTTATATTGAAAAATAATGATCAATTATAATTGCATGATTCGGAGAGCTTATTGTGAAAAGAAATATCAAGCTGATAATCAGCTACGATGGCACTAGGTATTTTGGCTGGGAGCACCAGCCGAATACTGACATGACTATCCAGGGAAAATTGGAAAATGTACTTAATATGATGCTTACATCCGAGAAAGGTAAAAAAACAGGAGATGTAACGGGATCGATTGAAAAAACGGCTGATGGAACGGTGGATGCCGCTGAGTTCGGAAAGGGCGTAACCGTGATCGGCGCGGGCAGAACGGATGCCGGTGTGCACGCAAGAGCGATGACTGCAAATGTCATCCTTGATACGGAAAAGACCTGCGATGAGATCCTTGCATATATGAACCGATATCTTCCTGAGGATATAAGTGTTAATAAGGTGTCTGAGGCGTCGGCTCATTTTCATAGTCGCTATAATGCCAAGGGTAAAACCTACAGATATACCTGCTGGTACGGAGATACGAAGCCTGTATTTGACAGAAAATACACTTCAGTGCTTGATAAGAAACCGGATGTTGAGAAGATGCGTGAGGCAGCGGAGCTTCTTATGGGAATGCATGATTATAAGAGCTTCTGCGGCAATCCGAAGATGAAGAAATCGACCATCAGAGTTGTGGATAATATTCAGATCGAGGAGAGCGGTAACTATATCAGGTTTTACTATCATGGCAACGGCTTCCTGCAGAATATGGTGCGTATCATGACAGGAACCCTGCTGGAGGTTGG
>OCTW011587270.1_pt1 | contig 32341 bp, 25 predicted proteins | sample 1539671 | NCBI WGS metagenome assembly OCTW01 (sample SAMN02144230, study PRJEB22623) | gut metagenome | biome: sheep rumen | host: Ovis aries | place: New Zealand | reverse complement strand
TGCATCACCATGCAAGCCCACATGGACATGGTGCCTCAAAAGACTCCCGAGAGCAAGCACAACTTTGAGACCGACCCCATTGAGCCCTATATCGACGGCGACTGGATTAAGGCTCGCGGCACCACACTTGGCGCCGACGACGGCCTGGGCGTGGCCGCTATCATGGCTGTGATGGAGGACAATAACCTCAAGCACGGTCCCATCGAGGGCCTTATCACTAAAGATGAGGAGACCGGCATGTATGGCGCCAACGACCTGCCCAAGGGTCAGATGAAGGGCGACATCCTGTTCAATCTCGACAGTGAGACGTGGGGAAAATTTGTGATTGGTAGCGCCGGCGGCATCGATGTTACCTGCACCCGCAAGTACAACGAGGTGAAGACCACCAGTGCCGACAAGGCTGTGCGCATCACTCTCAAGGGCCTCAAGGGCGGCCACAGCGGTCTCGAGATTCATGAGGGTCGTGCCAACGCCAACAAGCTCATGGTGCGCCTGGTTCAACTTGCCATCAAGGACCACAAGGCTCGCCTGGCGAGCTGGCATGGCGGCAACATGCGCAACGCCATCCCATTCAAGGCCGAAACCGTGATGGTGCTCCCCGAGGATAACCTCAAGGGCCTTAAGAAACTGGTGAAGGCAATGAAGGCACAATTTGAGAGCGAGTTCAAGCTCATCGAGGATAATGTGGACCTCACCATCAAGGCTATCGACCGTCCCAAGACCAAGATGGCTCTCGACGACCAAACCACCATCCTGCGTGCCCTCTATGCTTGCCACGATGGCGTGGTGCGCTTCATTCCCGCCTATCCCAATGTGGTTGAGACCTCGAGCAACCTCGCCATCATCGACATTGAGGATGGCAAGGCTGCAGTGAAAATTCTTGCACGCTCGGCCCGTGAGGACATGAAGGACTACATCGTGAAGATGCTCATGACCTGCTTCCACCTCGCCGACTTCAAGGTGGAGACCGGTGGCGACTACATTGGCTGGGATCCCAACCCCGACAGCGAGGCTCTGCACATGCTGCTCGACCTCTACAAGAAGCTCTTCAACGAGGACGGCATCGTGCAAGTGGACCACGCCGGCCTGGAGTGCTCAATCATCCTGGGCAAGTATCCTCACATGGATGTGGTGAGCTTCGGTCCCACATTGCGCAGCCCTCACACTACCATTGAGCGCGCCTACATTCCTGCCGCCGAGCCATTCTGGAAGCTGCTGGTTAAAGCTCTCGAGGAGGCTCCCGTGAAGAAGTAATCTTTAAGAACCCTATCTCATAAACACACATTTATGCAAGACGAAAAAGATCTTCAACAACAGCAGGAACAGATTGAACTGCCCGAGAACGCCTTCAGGCCGCTCAAGGACGGTGAGAAATATGTTCCCATTCTGCGCCCCGAGAAGAACTATCCCGAGGTGACCCCCTATTCGGTTTCGCTGGGCTTGATTATGGCGGTAATATTCAGTGCCGCGGCTGCCTATCTGGGACTGAAGGTGGGACAGGTGTTTGAGGCGGCAATCCCCATTGCCATCATCGCCGCGGGTATTGCCGGCGTCACTAAGCGCAAGAACTCGCTTGGCGAGAACGTGATAATCCAGTCGATTGGCGCTGCCAGCGGCATTGTGGTGGCCGGTGCCATCTTCACGCTGCCGGCACTCTACATCCTGCAGGCCAAGTACCCCGACATCACTGTCAACTTCCTGGAGGTGTTCCTCAGCTCAATGCTTGGTGGCATCCTGGGCATCCTCTTGTTCATCCCGTTCCGCAAGTATTTTGTTAAGGATAAGCATGGCGAGTTCCCCTTCCCCGAGGCAACAGCTACCACCCAGGTGCTGGTGCAGGGCCAAAAGGGTGGCGACCAGGCTAAGCCACTGCTCATCGCAGGCTTGGTGGGCGGTCTCTACGACTTCTTGATGAGTACCTTCGGCTGGTGGAAAGAGGTTATCTCTACCACCGCTGTGCCCGCGCTGCAAAACCTTGCCGACAGCACTAAACTGCTCTTCAAGGTCAACATCAGTGCCGCAACGCTTGGCTTGGGCTTCATCATCGGCTTGAAGTACAGTTTCATCATCTTTGCCGGTAGTGCATTCATCTGGTGGGTTGTGGTGCCACTGTTTGCCGCAGTGAGCCCCGACATGGCCGCGATGGCTACCGACGATATTTTCAAGAACTTTGCCCGTTCCATCGGTATTGGCGGTATCGCCATGAGCGGTATTATTGGCATCATCAAGTCGTGGGGCGTTATCAAGAACGCCGTGGGCTTGGCTGGCAAGTCGTTCAAGAAGGGCGGCAACGTTGAGATGCCCGAGCGCACCCAGCGCGACATCTCAATGAAGGCGCTGGTGTTTGCACTTGGGGCCGCTCTGCTGGTGACTTTTGTGTTCTTCTACATTGGTGTAATCCACAGCTTGCCACAGACCATCGTCGCATTCATTGTTGTTGTGGTCATTGCCTTCCTGTTCACTACCGTGGCAGCCAATGCCATTGCCATTGTGGGTAGCAACCCCGTGAGCGGCATGACCTTGATGACACTCATTGTGGCATCGGGCGTGTTTGTGGCTATTGGTCTCAACGGCTGGCAGGGCATTGTGGCATCGATGATCATTGGTGGCGTGGTGTGCACCGCGCTGTCGATGGCCGGTGGCATGGTGACCGACATGAAGATTGGTTACTGGATTGGTACCACTCCCGCCAAGCAACAGACGTGGAAACTGCTGGGCACTGTGCTCTCGGCAGCTACTGTGGGCGGCGTGATGATTATCTTGAACAAGACCTATGGCTTCTATGACGGCGCTGTGCCCGGAGTTGACCCACTCGTCGCTCCCCAGGCCAACGCTATGGCAGCTGTTATCGACCCGCTCATGACAGGTGGCGAGACACCCTGGATGTTCTACATTTGTGGTGCTGTCTTGGCTTGCCTGCTCAACTGGCTGGGTGTTCCGGCTCTGGCATTCTCGCTGGGTATGTTCATTCCGTTCCAGCTCAACACTCCGCTGCTTATTGGCGGCATCGTCAGCTGGTTTGTAAGTTCACGCAGCAAGGATGAGAAGCTCAACAAGGCCCGCATGGACAAGGGAACTCTCATCGCCAGCGGTTTCATTGCCGGTGGCGCGTTGATGGGTGTGGTGAGCGCAGGCATGCGCTTTGCCGGCTTTGAGTACAAGAATCCGTTGAGCGACGATGTGACAAGCATCATTGGCTTGGTGGTTTACATTGCTCTCATCGCCTACTTTATCACAACTTGCCTCCGTGCCAAGAAGAGTGAATAACAGTAAATAGGCTTTATAATAACGCTGGCGGTTTTCAACTGAACGAAAATCGCCAGTGTTGTTTTAAGTTAAAAACACAATGGCGTGCCCTTTTTTAAAAAAACTCAGGACTGATAACCGAAAACTGACAACTATTTCCTACCTTTGCACCCAAAATTGAAAAATCTATCCCTAAATGGCAACATTTAAAGAACTGGGCGTGCGCGACGACTTGCTGCGCGCCATCGAACTGATGGGCTACGAGAAACCAATGCCCATACAGGAAATGGTGATTCCACACCTGCTTACTGAAGAAACCGATGTGGTGGGGCTGGCGCAGACCGGCACCGGCAAGACCGCAGCCTTTGGCCTGCCAACGCTGCAACGCATCGACACCACTTCGCGCGCTACGCAGGCGCTGATTCTTGACCCCACGCGAGAATTGTGCTTGCAGACTAAGACCGACCTTGAGGACTATGCCCGCTATGTTGACGGACTTGAGGTGCTGGCTGTGTATGGCGGAGCGAGCATCGAGCCGCAAATCAAGGCGGTGAAGCGCGGTGTGCAGGTGATAGTGGCAACGCCTGGCCGATTGCAGGACTTGATTCGCCGCGGAGTGGTCAAGCTCGACGATGTGCGCACCGTTATCCTCGACGAGGCCGACGAGATGCTCAACATGGGTTTCATCGACGACATCAATGAAATCTTAATCAATGTCCCCGACGAGCGTAAGATGCTACTCTTCAGCGCTACCATGCCTCGCGAGATTGCCAATATTGCCAAGGACTTTATGCACAATCCCGTGGAGTTTGTTGCCGGCACCCGCAACGAGAGTTCAGCCAACGTGCGCCACATTTATTATATGGTAAAGGCCAGCGACAAGTATCGCGCCCTCAAGCGCATTGTTGACTACTTGCCGCGCATCTATGGCATAATCTTTTGCCGTACTCGTGCCAGCGCTCAAGAGGTGGCTTCGATGCTCATCCAGGATGGCTATGATGCCGACGCCCTGCATGGCGACTTGTCGCAGGCTCAGCGCGATGCCGTGATGAAAAAATTTCGCGAGCGCAACTTGCAACTGCTTGTGGCTACCGATGTCGCCGCCCGTGGCCTCGACGTTAACGACTTGACTCATATCATCAGCTACAGCCTGCCCGATGACAACGACATCTACAACCATCGCAGCGGACGCACCGGGCGCGCCGGTAAGACAGGTATCTCAATCGCCATCATCCACAGCCGTGAGCGTGGTAAACTCAAGCAAATTGAGCAGCACATTGGCAAGGACTTTGAGCGCCGTGAGGTGCCTAAGGCCGAAGAGATTATAGAGAAGCAACTTTTTAATCTTGCCGACAAGCTGGAGAATGTGGAAGTGCGCGAGGACGACATTGCCCCCTACTTGCCAGGCGTGCTCAAGAAGCTCTCGTGGCTCAGCGGTGAGGAAGTGGTGAAGCGCATCATGTCGCTGGAATTTAATCGCCTGCTGGAATATTACAAGAAAGCTCCCGTGCTTGATATCGTTCCCGAGACTAAGGAACGTGGCGGCAAGAAAGAGCGCAATGCCAGCAATCGCAAGCCCAACGGCGAGAAGGACCGCCGCATCGGTGAGGAAGGCTATGAACGCGTGTTTATTAACGTGGGCAAGAGCCATGGCTTCTATGCCCCCGACCTCATTCGCATGATTAACGCTACCGGCAAGGGGCAGCACATTGGCATTGGGCGCATCGACTTGCTCACCAACTACTCGCTCTTCGACGTTCAGCAGGGCGAGGCGCACACAGTGATTAAGGCGCTGCGTGGCAGCGAGTTTTTCGGGAAACGGTTATATCTTGAGGTTGCCGATGCCGGTAAGGACTATGCGGCAATCAGCCTCGAAGGAGAGGTGAAGAAGAATCGCGCCGAGCGCCGACGCATGAAATTTGAGGCTATGGAGCGTGAACGCGGCCGTCGTCACGACCGCCGCAACCGTCGCGACGACCGTCGCACTCGCCGCGATGCCGAGCGGGGCTTCAAAAAGCGCGGGAAAAAATAAAAAACGATTATTATATTAGAGAGTTAAAAAAAAACTAGAGGCTCTAGATTAATCTGGAACCTCTAGTTTGTTTTTTTCTACTTCTTGAGTGCCGCAAGTGTTTCTTGCAATGTGGCGATTTTGCTTTGTGCGTCGGCTTGCTTCTTGCGCTCGGCTGCTACAACCGCCTCGGGGGCATTGGCGACAAATCGCTCGTTGCTCAGCTTTTTTTCAACACTTGCAAGGAAGCCTTGTGCATACTGTAGCTCTTTCTCGAGTTTTTCAATCTCCTCGGCCACGTTGATGTTGTCCTGCAGTGGCACGGCAAATTCGGTAGTGCCAATGAGGAACGATGCGGCAGTGGGGTCCTTGCTCTCCACCTTCTCGATGGCATCGATGCCGGCGAGCTTGAGTATCACGGGCTCATAGGCGTTGTGCCAGTTGGCGCTGGCTACCTGCAGGTGAAGCACGTTCTTGGCAGGAATGTTCTTGCTGGCGCGCACATTGCGCACTGCGCTCACAATCTCGTGGGCCTCGGCCATAGCCTTGATAGCGTTTTCATCGACAGGTTGTGCGGTGGGCAGGATGGCATACATGATGCTCTCTCCATCCTTGCGGTCGATGATGTGCTGCCACAGCTCCTCGCTAATGAAAGGCATGAACGGGTGGATAAGACGCAAGAGCACATCAAAGAATCCCAGTGTGGCTTGCATCGAAGCGCTGTCGATGGGCTGCTGATAGGCCGGTTTCACAATCTCGAGGTAGAGGGCCGAGAAGTCTTCCCAGAAGAGTTTGTAAACTGCCATCAGAGCCTCGCTGATGCGGAACTTGGTGAAGAGGTCTTTCACCTCGGCCAGCGTGCTGTTGAGCTGAGCCTGGAACCACTCAATTGCCAGGCGGCTGTGCTCGGGTTGCTCAATGCTGTCGCTGACTTCCCAGCCCTTAACCAGGCGGAATGCGTTCCAAATCTTGTTGTTGAAGTTGCGACCCTGCTCACACAGTGCCTCGTCGAAGAGGATGTCGTTGCCGGCGGGAGCACTGAGCATCATGCCCATGCGCACGCCATCGGCGCCAAACTTGTCGATGAGCATCAGTGGGTCGGGGCTGTTGCCCAGCGACTTTGACATCTTGCGGCCCAGCTTGTCGCGCACGATACCGGTGAAGTAGACGTTGCGGAATGGCATCTTGCCCACATATTCGTAGCCGGCCATGATCATTCGGGTTACCCAGAAGAAGATAATGTCGGGCGCAGTAACAAGGTCGCTGGTGGGGTAGTAGTATTTTATCTCCTCATTGTCGGGATTGTTAATGCCGTCGAAGAGCGATATTGGCCACAGCCACGAGCTGAACCATGTGTCGAGGGCATCCTCGTCCTGACGCAAGTCGTCGATGGTGATGTTCTCATAGCCTTCCATCAGGCGTGCCTTCTCGAGTGCCTCCTCCTTGGTGAGTGCCACAACAAACTTCTCGCCTTCGTCCTCTCCGGTGGGCAGGAAATAGGCGGGAATGCGGTGTCCCCACCACAGCTGGCGGCTGATGCACCAGTCCTGGATGTTCTCGAGCCAGTTGCGATAGGTGGTCTTGAACTTGGGTGGGAAGAACTTAATCTCATCGTTCATCACCGGTGGCAGGGCGATGTCGGCAAAGTGCTGCATGTTGATGAACCACTGCATGCACAAGCGTGGCTCAACAGCGGTGTCGCTGTTGCGCTCGCTGTAGCCCACCTTGTTGTCATAGTCCTCAACCTTCTCCATGAGAGCGGCTTCTTCAAGTGCCGGCACAATAGCCTTGCGCACTTCGTCGCGATGCATGCCCACGTAGAGTGGCGACTGGTCGCTGATGGTGGCATCGGCATTGAAGATGTCGATGGTTTCCAGGTTGTGGGTCTTGCCAAGCATGTAGTCGTTAACGTCGTGGGCAGGTGTAACCTTGAGACAGCCTGTACCAAACTCAATGTCGACATAGCGGTCCTCGATGACGGGAATCACGCGGTTCACTAGTGGCACTATCACTTTCTTGCCACGCAACCACTGGTTCTTGGGATCCTTGGGATTGATGCACATGGCAGTGTCGCCCATGATGGTCTCGGGGCGAGTGGTTGCCACCACTGCATAGCGACGGCCCTGAGCGTCGCGGTGAACAATTTCGCCCTCGGCTCCGGTCTCGCCGGTCATGTCGTCGTCGGCAACATAATATCTAAGGTAATAGAGCTTGCTCTTTTCCTCGCGGTAGATAACCTCCTCGTTGCTCAGTGCCGTCTGGGCCTTGGGGTCCCAGTTCACCATGCGCAGGCCGCGATAAATAAGGCCCTTGTTGTAGAGGTCGACAAAGACGCGTAGCACGCTCTTGCTGCGTGTCTCATCCATTGTGAATGCTGTGCGGCTCCAGTCGCACGAGGCACCCAGCTTGCGCAACTGTTGCAGGATGATGCCTCCGTGCTCGTGAGTCCAGTCCCAAGCATGCTTGAGAAACTCATCGCGAGTGAGATCGGTCTTCTTGATGCCTTGCTCGGCGAGACGTTTCACCACTTTGGCCTCGGTGGCAATGCTGGCATGGTCGGTGCCAGGCACCCACAATGCGTTCTTTCCCTCTTGACGCGCGCGTCGCATGAGAATATCTTGAATGGTGTTGTTGAGCATGTGTCCCATGTGAAGCACGCCGGTGACGTTGGGTGGCGGAATCACGATAGTGTAAGGTTCACGCTCATCGGGGGTAGACTTGAAAAGGTCATGGTCCATCCAGTATTTATACCATTTGTCCTCGACCGCTTTAGGATCGTACTTAGTAGCCAAAGTGTTCATAATTTAAGTGTATAAGTATGTGTGCTTTTTTAATATTTTCAAACTGCAAAGATAGTAAAAATAAGTGAGATGTGTTAAGTTTTAACTGTTAAGTTGCCCGGTTGCCTGTTTTTTATCGTTTTAGAGTGGGTGAGGGGATGAGGCGCAGGTATTGCTTGTAGAGCCATGCCAGCAGCAGGGTCAATGCAATGTAGAGTGCCAGCCAGGCATAGTCGGTGAGCAGCATCTCGGGTTGCTTCCACAGCCATAGCTTGAAGATGGGCATGCGTGGAATGGAATGAACCACAAAGATGAACGAAGACATCACGCCCATCCATTGCATGGGCTTGAGAATGACAGAGCCTGACGCAAAACACTTGACAGCGGCAACTGCGCCAGTCACCACCAGCACCGGCGCCCACAGCCACAACTGGTAGTTAAGGTTGAATGCAGCCAGCATTACTAGCGACACAACCGCAACCACAGCGAGCGTGCCGCGCCGCAATCGCGGCAAGCCGTAACGGGCCATCAGGATGCCAAGCGACATGGGCAACATTGCCACCACCAGGTTGTAGCGCATGTAGTTGAGGATGGTGGTGTGGGTCTCGAGCGGCACTTGCACGGCAATGGCCACGGCAATTGAGAGCACCGGCATGAGCCATCGCCAGCAGCCCTTGTTGCGAGTGAGGTAGAGGAAGAGGATGTAGAAAACATAAACTTCAAGCATCAACCCGAAGAACCAGTAGGGACCGGGCGACAAAGCCGAGCCGGGACTCACGAAGATGGCGTTGACCACCATCGTCAACTGCGAGAGAATCTCATACCACGGGTGAAACCCGAAGCCAAAGGCCGCATAGGTTACAATCGATAGTAAATATCCTAGCGCCATGAGCCTGAAAAGCTTGAGCCAGTGATACTTGATGAATGGCAAAGGCTTGATGGAACTTGAGTCGTCTTTTTCATATTTCATCGCCAGTCCCCATCCGCTCAGGAACAGGAACAGTGGCACTCCAAAGTGACCGAAGAACGAAAAAAACTGGATGGGGAAGAACCAGTCAATACCCTGAGTCCAATAGTTCCAGGAGGTTTGCCCATGCTCAAGGTAGTATATATATTCATTCTCGTGATGTGCGCCATGCAGCCAGTGGCAAAAGTTGTGCAGGAAGATACCGGTGATGGCGAGTCCTCGCAGCACGTCGCACTGTGCACGGGAGAGCAAGTTGTTGCCTTTGATAAATTGCATTGCTTCTTGGAGTAATGTGTGATGAGTGAGAAAACAATCCGCACGGCCACGCGGGGGCGACTTAGGTGCGGATTGTGGTGTGGAATTATGGGTTGTCGAGGCGGTTCTCGGTCGCCCGGTTTAAGCTAAGCTAGACTGTTGCGGAGTCGTTGTGACCATTTTTTTTCTTGAGGCGATTTTTGCGCTTCTTGCGCTCTTTGTCGCTCTCGTAGTAGCCATATTGCTCGTTGCCGTAGCCATAACCGTAACCATAGCCATAGCCGTAGCCATATCCGTAACCATAGTTTTTCTTGTCGACCTTAATGTCATTGATGAGGATTGCCAGGTTCTTGAGTTTCTTCTCCTCGTAGGCTTTTTCAAGGTCGAAGAGGTAGCGCTTGTCGATGATACCGTCGCGAATCACATAGACTGTGAAGTCGACATAGCGGTTGATGAGAGCAGCATCGGCAATTATACCATAGGGCACGGTGTCGAGGATAATGTAGTCGTAGTGCTCTCGCAAATCTTTAATGAGCTCGCCCAAGTGCTTGCCCATGAGCAAGCCGGTGGGGTTGGGTGGAATGGCGCCCAGTGGAATAACGTCGAGGTTCTTATGGATAGTGCCACGTACAACAATATCGTTGATGTTGGTTACTTTGCCCGAGAGGTAGGCACTCACGCCCACTGGTGAGTCAACGTTAACATAGTCGGAGAAGGTACCCTTGCGCAAGTCGAGGTCGACAACGGCAACCTTTTTGTCGACATGAGCATAGGTGAGAGCAAGGTTAAGCGCGATAAAGCTCTTTCCCTCGCCAGGACGGGTAGAGGTGAACTGCATGACGATGCCCTCGTTGTCCTTCTTCTCGGCAATGAAGTCTAGGTTGGCGCGCACAATGCGCAGCGCCTCCGACACGCGGTCGATAGATTCTTCCTGAACCACAATCTCCATACCCTTCTGGTTACTGCGCTTGCTTGGAACCTCACCCACGATGGGAATCTTGCAGTTCTCTTCCACGTCGTGGCGGCCATGAATCTTGGTGTCGAGCGAGAATATCCAGTAAATCAGGTAAAGGATGCCGGCAGGAATGAGCAGGCCAATGAGCAGGCCAATTGCCAATGCCCTCGATGTGATGGGCGAGATGGGTGTTGAGCTGCCCGAGGCGGGTTCTATTACCTTGGCGTTAGGCTCGGTGATGGCCATCTGTAGAGCATTCTCCTCTCGCTTGTTGAGCAGGTAGAGGTAGAGTTGCTCCTTCACGTTTTGCTGGCGTCCCACTTGAGTGATGGCTTTCTCGTGAGCCGGCATCTGGCGCATGCCGCTTTGAGCCTGTGCTTGTGTGGCTTGAGCTTGCGAAGCCCTTGCGCTCAGTTGCGAGATGTAGTTGTTGATGGCACGCTGGATGCCTGCCTTTTGGGTGGTCAACGTCTGCTTGAGTTCAACCATTACCGGGTTTTCGTCGCTCGAGGTAGTGGCAATCTTTTGATACTTGAGCATGGCGTCGTTATATTCCTTGATTTGACTCTCGATGCCGGCGTTGGCAATGCCTGTGTTGCTGGGAATGAGGTCGTGGTCGCCGGTGGAGTTCAAGTAGTCTCTGACGCTTGCTGCAAGGCTAAGTTGCAGGCTGGCGTCTTGTGCATTGTCTTGGTAGCGCACACCCGATGAGGCGTCGGCATACATGGCATCGTGAGCACTAGCCGACTTGAGCGCGGCGATGCGGCTGTCCACACCGCTCAGGTCTTGCGAAATGGAGTTGATGCGCTCGGCAATAAAGTTCTCGGTGTTGCGAGCCACACGGTTCTTGTCTTCAATGCCGTCTTGATTATAGGCAACGATGAGGGCATTGAGGATGTCGATGCCCAGCTCGTGGTTGTCGCAAGTGAGCGAGAGCTTTAGCACATCGCTGTTTTTCTCCACGCTCTCGATGTTAAGAGCATTGATGTAGCGCTTGGCGGCGCTGTTGGTGGTAAACACCTTGGCAATAACAGTGTAGTCAACATATTGCAGGTTGAAAAGGCGAGTCTTGGTTACCGCTACAGGACCAAAGGGTGTGCTCACCTTGTTGCCGAAGTGGGCTTTCTTCCACTTTTTGTCACCATTGACCATGAACTCAAACTCGGTTTCGCTCTTGGGTACGATAGAGATGGTGTAGTTGGTGGTAATGTCGCGCAACGGTGTGATTTGAACCGGCGAGTGCTTGTAGGTGTTTACGTCGCGCAAGTACACGCGGCCATAATATTGTATGTTGAGGCCCAAGTGGCTCACTACGTCCTCCATGAGCTTGGTCGACTTTATTTTGTAGGTTTCATTGACCTTTGAGCCAAATGGCATGGCATAGCCCATGTCGCCAAATACTTGCGCTTGGCTTCCTGCCTGAGCGCTAGCCTCGGTGACGAGCATAATCATCGCATTGGACGAGTAGAGCTTTGGCTCCGACTTGCTCTTGAGCAAAGCGATGCATGAGCACACGATAGCCGAGATAACAAACCAGTACCAGTTGTGCAAGCACGCATTGAAAAATGCCTTGATGGGAATTGAGGCATTGAAACTCTTCTTCTTGCCCTGGTTGCCCTGGGCAGATTCTTGAATGATTTCCTGCATAGTGTTAAACTATATTTAAGAAGATGATAGTGTCGTAATGTGTTTTTAATGTGCAAAGGTAAAAATAAATTTCCTAATAGCATTAAATAATGTGCAAAAAGTGTTCAAAATATTATTTATCAGCTATTCAACTTGCGACTGTCAAAAAAAATACCGATATTTGCACTTTGCATAAGAAAAAAAATAAAATATTTATACATTCAATTTATTTGGAAACATGAAAAAAATACTATTAACATTGATGGCCGCTGCCGCTTGCTTGGGTGCTAGCGCTGTGCCGGCTATCCCAACACCACAAAAGGTGACTCAGCCCGATGGAACCGAGATTACCGTGAGAATCAAGGGTGATGAGTTTCACAACTATCTCACCACCGAGGATGGTTACACTATTGTCTTGAGCGATAATGGTTTCTACTACTACGGAACTCTCATCAATGACCAGGTGGTCCCCAGCAAAATTGTGGCTCGCGATGCGCAACAGCGCACTGCCAGCGATAAAGTGTGGCTTGAGAAGACTGGCAAGAACCTGAAATCGGCAAAGGCTGTTGAAAAAGGCAGGAAAGCGCGCGTAGAACGTGATAACTTGCCCAAGTATATCAATTACAACAATTTTCACGGATTGGTAATTCTCGTGAACTTCAGTGACTCGAAGTTCACTCGCACCGATGTGAACGACTTCTACAACCACATGATTAACGATGCCAACTATACCGGCTACACCAACGAGGACGGCTCCTACAATCCCTACGGAAGTTGCACAGGTAGTGTACGCGACTATTTCTACGACAACAGCAACGGTGTCTTCGCTCCACATTTTGACGTGGTGGGTCCCATTGATGTTAATTTCAAAGTGAATGAGGGAAATAGTAAAGCATCTCAAATTCTGCTCGCTGCAGCCAAGGCTGCCGACTCGCAAGTGGACTATAGCCAATATGATATAGATAATGACGGTTATGTCGATCTTATTTATTTCATTGTTGCCGATACACCTTCGAGTAGTGACCCCAGCAAGCCCTATCACTTGTGGCCTCACCGAGGCTGGTTCGGAGGAAGTTGGTCGACCTACGACGGCAAGAAATTCCGCGACTACGCTTGCTCGGCCGAGTATATCTATGCCAAGAGCAACGGCATCTTCGACGGCATTGGCACCATCTGCCATGAGTTCAGTCATGTGCTGGGCTTGCCCGACCTCTACGATACCAACGAGAACAATGATGGTACCTATGGTGAGGCACAGCATCCCGGCGAGTGGGACTTGATGGCTGGTGGTAATTACCAGAACAATGCCCGCACTCCTGTGGCCTATAGTCTCTACGACCGTTATTCAACAGGTTTTGCTAACTATCAGGTTATTACAGCCGAGGGCGATTACGAGCTCAACCCCATTGGCTCCACTGGCGAAGGTTACATTCTCAAGAGTCCTCAAAATAAAGAGATATTCCTCATAGAGAACCGTCAGCGCACCAAGTGGGACTTATATGCTCCCGGCCATGGCATGATGGTGGCACGTGTGGACTCTACCAATGCCTCGGTGTGGGACAGCAATGGACCTAATGCCGATGCTCAGCGTCTATATTATGAACTGTTGCGCGCCGGTAATTCTAAGACTTTCCAGTCACCTTCCGATCCATTCCCAGGTACCAGGGGCGTAGCAATGCTCACCAATGATACTGAGCCCAACTTGCTCACCTATGCAGGTTTGCGCAATGCTTATAACATCGTGTCGATCGTCGAGGATGGAGAGGTTGTAAAGTTCAAGGTTGTAAAGGATGGCGGGATGCAAGGTGCTGTCGAGGACTTTGAGCCAATGCCTGCCACTACCGACAAGAACCTCACCGGTGTGCAGGGCTCGCTTGTGAAGTGGGACTTCAACAGGAGCTATGCCACTACACCAAGCGATGCTACTCAGTGCAATGGCAACATTGCCATCGCAATGCCCAAACCAAGCGTTCTGACCATGGCCGAGGATGTAGCCTACAAGATTGACATGATTACGTTTGACGTATACAACCCCAATAATAGCGAGAGCAAGTACCAGCTGCAAATGTCGACCGACGGCGGCCAAACTTGGGAAACTCAAATCTCGGCAGGCGGTGAGACTGCTTGCGTGGCAACTTCTAAGGTGAAAAACACATTCTACTTCCCCATGAGTGTGAATGTTCCTGCACGTTTCCGCATCAATTGCTCGGCAGGCTCGACCAAGGCATGCTATGTCGACGACTTCACTATCTATAATAGCGGTGCGATTGACGCCAGCATTCCCGGCGACGTGAATGGTGATGGCGTTTGCAACAGTGCCGATGTTACCGCTCTGTATCAGTTCATCCTCAACAACGATGACAGCAAGATTGTTAACGGCGACCAAAATGGCGATGACACCATCAACAGTGCCGACGTTACCGCAGTCTACAAGATTATTCTGGGTGGCGAATAATAGAGTGGGTCAATAACTCTCTAATGTGCTCAAGGATTAATGCCTTGGGCACTTTTTTTGCTTTTTTTGGTCGCTGAATGGAGACCTATTGGAGTAAATTCATTACCTTTGTAAATTAAAACTGCATGTAAATGATTGAAACGGCACTATATCTTATTCCCGTTGAGCTCAGCGACGTTGGGCTCGACCAGGTGTTGCCAAGCGGCAACATCAAGATTGTGAGCCACATCAAGCATTTCATTGTTGAGAATGTGCGCTCGGCAAGGCGCTTTTTGAAAAGATGCGACCGCGACATTGACATCGACAGTCTCACCTTTGCCGAGCTCAATCGTCACACTCACCCCGAGGACATCGCTCCCATGCTATCCCCCCTTGAGAATGGTGAGCCCGTGGGAGTGATTAGCGAGGCGGGATGCCCGGCCATTGCCGACCCCGGTGCCGATGTTGTGGCAATTGCTCAGCGCAAGGGATTGAAGGTGATTCCGCTCGTGGGGCCGTCAAGCATCTTGATGGGGCTCATGGCCTCGGGATTTAACGGCCAGAGTTTTGCCTTCGTTGGCTACCTGCCCATCGATGCCGCCGAGCGCGCTCGACGCCTCAAGGAGATGGAACATCGCATCTTGCATGAGAACCAGACGCAAATCTTTATTGAGACTCCCTATCGCAACAATGCCCTCGCTGCCGAGCTGTGCAAGCTGATGCCGGCAAGCATAAAATTGTGCATCGCTACCGACATCACCGGCCCCTCGCAGAGCATCGTCACACGTGGCGTGAAGCAATGGGCTGGCCACCTCCCCAATCTTCACAAGGTGCCCACAATTTTCTTGCTTTATAAGTGAGCAAGGTGAGGGGGAGTGATGACAACCGCTCGGGTGTCGAGAATCGTGCCGGGCGGCTATGTTGAAAAATGCAATCGAGCGAAGGCTTCAACTTGTTAGAACGCCTTGCGAGCGTGAGCATTTTATTAAGAAAATGAGTAAAAACAATGATAGATTTCGCCGGCAGAGGCTTGGCGATAACCGATGGATACAAAAGTATGCCATTGGTGAACTTAATTTTGAGGATGATGACTCGCAACAGGAGCAGAGCTCGAACTCTGGTAATGACCAAGAGTGGAGCGGACTGCAGTTTGTGAGTTTTGGAAGCGGAAGCAGTGGCAACTGCTCGTTTCTGGGTAACGAGAACGGAGGAGTGCTGATTGATGCAGGAGTTGACCCCAGTCATGTGTATCGTGACCTGGAGGCCAACGGCATTAGGATTAGCCGTGTGAAAGGTATTGTGCTCACCCACGACCATGCCGACCACATTCGCTATGCCTATCGCATAGTGCGCGAGAATAAGCACATGCGCATCTATTGCACGCCGCGGCTCATGGGAGGAATGCTGCGCCACCACAACATTTCCAGGCGCATCAAGGACTACCAGGTGAGTATCTTCAAGGAGATTCCGTTCTTTCTTGCAGGCATGAAATTCACTGCCTTTGAAACATCGCACGACGCGATCGACAACATGGGATTCAGCATCGAGGCAGGCGGCAAAAACTTTGTCGTGGCAACCGACATGGGGGTTATCACTCCTCGTGCCGAGCACTACATGAGCCAGGCCAGTTACTTGATGATTGAGAGCAACTATGACCGCAACATGCTCGATACAGGGCGATACCCCGAGTATCTCAAAGCCCGGGTGCGTGGAGAGAAGGGGCATCTCGACAACGAGGTGGCGGCACAATTTGTCGCAAGCCACTATCACCAGGGGCTCGACTGGGTGTTTTTGTGCCACTTGAGTGACGACAACAACACTCCAGCAGTCGCGCTGGGTGCCATGAGACAAGCGTTGCAGGGGCGTGGCCTCACCGTGGGCGATGGCAGCAATGCCCCCAGCGAGCAGGACAAGGACGTGCAGGTCTATGCCTTGCCGCGCTTCGACACTAGCTTGTGGTTTGTGTTTTAAACCATTAGCGGGTTGTCGAGTCAAAGTTAAGGAGTTTTTTTATTGAATGAGATAACAAAACAGTATAATTAACATTAAAGAGCACACTACTATGAAGAAGATTTTATTCCTTGTAACCATCGTAGCACTTGTGATGGGTACAGCAGTCGGTGCCGACGCTAAGGTTAAGAAAACAGCCAAGAAACGCGCCACCACCACCCAAACCACACAGCAGAAGAAGGCCAAGCTAGGTAGCAACACCACCATTCAGCAGGGCATGTACACCAACGACGGTGCAACCCGCTATGCCAATGGCGACGTTTCCGACCTTGAAATGGCTTTCCTTCAGGATTTCTACATGACCTATGTTTACACAGGTAATATCAGCAACGAGGGCTACTTCCGTTACATCAAGCCCAAGTTTACCGACGAGGCTCTTGAGATGCTCAAGGATGATCAGGGCAATTATAACTGGAACATCATCACCTGCGATGGCACAATCAATCCCGGTAACTTCTTTATCAAGCGCTTTGGACAGTGCTTTGAGGTGAGTGCCGGTGAGAAAAAGTGCTACTTCACTGTGGGAGGCGAAGAGGGAGCCTACAAAATTACCCAAGTGGGCACACAGCCACTCCGCTAAATTAGAACAACAATTAAAACAACAGCGCTATCAAAACTTTAGCTTTGATAGCGCTGTTAGTGTATTCGACTGCAGTTCACTAACCAACGTACTTGTCGCCGATGCCGATGCCAAAAAGGGCATAGTCGTAGACGACGGGGTCGTCGGGGCGCATGCGGCGTAACTGGGCTGTGAGTTCTAGCACGGTCTTCTTGTCGTTGGCGCGGCGGGTAATCATGCCAAGTGCGCGAGCAGTGTCGCCCACATGCACGTCGAGCGGGATAAACAGCTGCGATGGGTCGATGGCAGTCCACACGCCCATGTCGACGATGCCATCATCGCGCACTAGCCACCTGAGTGCCATGTTGATGCGCTTGAGTGCCGTGTTGTCGAGCTTGGTGGGCAGGCAGCGCGAGTCGGTGCAACCGCCATTGGCGCTCTTGAATTCCTCTTGCATGAGTTCTACCAGCCGCCATGCCGGGGTGGGGTGGTTGCCCACATGATTGGCAGCGGCAAAGTCGTTGAGCGAAGCATGACGGCGATAGATGCTATGCAAGCCTCGCAGCATGTGCTTAAAGTCGCGTGCAAAGAAAGTGCGGTGCAGGTTTAGTTCGTCGGGAAGGTCTTCGTAGGCCTCGCTCATCACGTAGCTTGCCGGCGCGTTCTCCATGATGGTGAGCATCTTCTCGCAGTTGTTGCAAATCATCTTGCGATTGCCCCACGCAATTGTTGCCGAGAGCAGCGCGGCAATCTCAATGTCTTGCAGCGCGTTGAACCGCCGCGGAAATTGCACGGGGTCGTTGGCAATAAAACGAGTGTTGTTGATTCTCGCTGCCTCGCGGTCGAGAAACTCGTGCAGGCTGTTGAATTCTTGGTCGGTCATTGTGGAGTTTTTACACATTTTATCGCATTGCTCTACCACACTAGGAACCCAAGAGAGTCGAAGTGGGAGTCGTTGTTCAGCAACTCGGTGTAGAAGTTTGTGAAATAGGGTTTTAGGGCATCGTTTTTTACGCTCACTTCGTAGAGCCCCGATCCCACTGGAGCTATGCGACCGTCGGGCATATAGAATATCACACTCTTGGTGCCCAGCAGGAACTGTGTGGGCATCACCGATGTCTCGTGAATTTGCTTGTTTTTCTTCTCGGTCTTGAGCCGTTCTATGCTTTGGTTGACGAGCGCCAAGATTTCGTCACGCTTGGTGAGGTCGAATATTTTGTCGAGCGTGATAATGTTGTGATGAAGTCGGTCGTAGTGAACAATGTTCATGGTGCGATGCATCTTGTGGCCGTCATATTTTTCAACGAGTATCACATACTCCAGCAGATAGTTGGTGCGGAAGTAGGGGAATGCTCGATAAAGTTGCTTGGTGTGGTTGCTGCCCGAGTCGGTGAGCATGGGGTCGCTCACGCGGGTAAAATCTTTAGCCGTGCTCGCAAAGTGGGGGTTGGCCATTGTCACATCAATAGCTTCTTCTATGCTGCCATAGCTGTGCCCCATCATGGTCTCGATAATCTCGTTCTCGAGAGTGTTAAGGTCGCGGTTCCCATTAATTGAGAGAGGCCACACCACCTTGAACTTGATGGTGCTCGTCATGCGCTTCTGCTCATCGTCAACGAGCACTTTGTTGCTTGCCACAAAGCTGGCGCTGCGCGTAATGGTGTCGAAGCGGTCATCACTGAGGCGGTCGGGAATGGTGTCGGCTTTCTCGACAGGGACATTCTTGTCGCGCAACGACAGCAACGAGCTCTTGCCGTCGCGGTTGATGTTGCCCACCAGGTAGATGAATATTGCCGCAGCGTCGAGCAGCAGTAGCAGGCAAATGATGATATACAATGTGCGCTTTGTCATGGCTGGCTATAGTGTGTTGTGTTCAACAAAATTCTTGACACGGTTCATGAGCCAGCGTGGTGTGGATGTGGCACCGCATATTCCTATGCTCTGCTTTCCTTCAAGCCACGACCGGTCAATCTCGTTCTCGTTGCTTATCATGTGAGAATTGGCGTTGGCATCAAGACACTCGGCAAAGAGAATCTTGCCGTTGCTCGACTTGCTGCCGCACACAAAGAGGATAAGCTCGTGGCGGCTGGCAAACTGCCTGATTTGCGGGATGCGGTTGGCTACCGAGCGGCAAATGGTGTCGTAGCTCTTGAATTGCACGCCGCCGGCTATGCGCTTTTTGATTTCCTCCACTATGGTTTTGAAACCCTGGAGCGACTTGGTGGTCTGTGAGTAGAGGTAGATGTCGCGCGTGAAATCAATTTTGTTGATTTCGTTAATGTTCTCGATAACAAGAGCGTTGCCTTGGGTTTGGCCGACGAGGCCATTTACCTCGGCATGACCTCGCTTGCCATAAATCACAATTTGAGGTCGCTCGTTGCCTTCTTCGTTATAGCTCTTGTTGATGCGTCGCTGCAGTTGCAGTACCACCGGGCAGGTGGCATCGATAATTTCAATATTGTTGCGTCGTGCCGTCTCATAGGTCTCGGGAGGCTCACCATGGGCGCGAAGCAGCACTTTCACGTCCTTTAGTTCACGCAACTGGTCGTGGGTGATTGTCTCTAGGCCTTTCTGCTTGAGTCGCTCCACCTCATTGCTGTTGTGCACAATGTCGCCAAGGCAGTACAGGTGTCCTGTCTTGTTTAGCTCCTCCTCGGCCTTGCTGATGGCTGTGGTGACACCAAAGCAAAACCCCGACCCGTTGTCAATCTCAATATTCATTTTAACCCCATCGTTGTGTTACTTAATCCTTGAAAGATATTCATTGTAGAGCCACTCATTTTGCTCGTCGAGGCTCAGATGGGAGTTGTCGAGCAACAGGGCATCGTCGGCTTGGCGCAGGGGGCTCTCCTTGCGGCTGGAGTCGATGCGGTCGCGTTCCACAACGTTGGCAAGCACCTCGTCAAAGGTTGTGGTGGTGTCGCCCTTGCTCTGCAGTTCCTTGTAGCGACGCTCGGCGCGAACTTGTGCTGATGCGGTGACAAACACCTTGAGCTCGGCATCGGGGAATACCACGGTGCCAATGTCGCGCCCGTCCATCACTATGCCCTTGTTGCGACCCATGGCCTGTTGCTGAGCCACCATGGCACGGCGCACGAAACCAATGGCGGCAATCAGGCTCACCTTGCTGCTCACCTCCATGCCGCGAATTTCTTGCTCCACATTCTTGCCGTTGAGCCATGTCTCGCTCTTGCCCTCATCGTTCACTTTGAAGGTGATTTCAATCTTGCTCATGTGGCGGCGCAGGCGAGGCTTGTTAACCTCGTCCCCCTTTATCATGTCGTGCTCCAGGCAGTAGAGCGTGACAGCACGATACATGGCGCCGGTGTCTATATAGGCATAGCCAATGCGCTTGGCAAGAGCCTTGGCCATTGTGCTCTTGCCACACGACGAGTGGCCGTCGATTGCTATTGTGATGCGTTTCTTTTCCATAATGCGCGTTTTGTTTTTGTGGTGTTTCTTATTTCAACCACAAAGGTAACAATTATTTCTATTATCTCACGCAATTAATGTGACAAAAAAAACGCCGTTTCATTGCAATGAAACCGCGATGCAGGTGATAACGTTAGAACTGAAAACTGATAACTATCTACAGCCTGAAAGCAATGGGCAGCACGCAACGCACGTTAACCTTGGTGTTGTCGATGCGGCCAACGCTCCAGCGTGGCATCTTGCTTATCACGCGCAATGCTTCGCGGTCGAGAGTGTCATCACCCGAGCTGCGAATCACCTGAATGTTGAACAACTTGCCGTCGGTGCCCACAATGAAACTGCACAGCACGCGACCTTGAATGTGCTTGTGATAGGCGTGATAGGGATATTCGCGAGTCTCATTAATGAAGTTTATCATGCCGCGCTCGCCACCGGGAAACTGCGGGCGAACGTCAACGCTTTCATATTCATACACCACCATGTTGTAGCCCTGCCTATTAGGTGACAGGGGGTTGACGGTGGTAACATCGCGCAGTTGAGCACTGGCTCCCATTGCGGTGGCCAGCAGCAGTGCGGTTGTGAATATGAGACGTAGAATATTCATCACTTAGTTAATAATGGTCGCTTTTTACTAATAGTTAAGCTGTTGCATTTGTGACACTTTTAAGTGCTTTCTGCGCTATTTTCATTGCAAATATAAGTGTGATTTTCTAAAAAACAATAGTTTACTATGTCCATTTTGGTAATGATTAATAAGGTTTTATTTTTTTTTACAAATAAAGGGGGGCAAGTAGCCTTCTTGTAAAAAAAATTAAACAAATTGTGCTTTATAAGCCTCCCTGTAATACTATTAAACCATTTTTATCGTTATAAATAAAATAACTAAGAAAAACTCAATGCACAGCATTTTTCGAAATATATTACCGGCAGCACTGGCGGCTATAGCTGCTGTGGCTGCGGCACAAGATGGCACCACGGCCTATCAGTTTCTCGACGTGCCTGTTTCCACCCATGTCTATGCGCTGGGTGGGCACAACCTCACTATCATTGACGACGACATTAATCTTGTGGAGCAAAACCCGGCATTGCTGGGCAAGGAATTTGACCATCAAGTGGGATTGAACTACATGCGATACATTGGCGGCACCAATTTCATGGGAGCGCGCTATGGACAAGGTGTTGGCGCACATGGGGCTGCCGGCATTGGCATTCAATACTACGGCTATGGCAAGATGAATGCAGCCGACGCCAGCGGTGTCGTCACTGGAACATTCAATGCCAGCGACCTGGCTGTTACCCTGACCTATTCGCACGACATTTCCGACAACCTGCGTGGAGGCATCAGTCTCAAGTACATCCACTCCAGCTACGAGACCTACTCGGCCGGAGCCATAGGAGTAGACCTGGGTATCAACTACTATAATCCCGATAAGGACTTGTCACTCTCATTTGTCGCAAAGAATCTGGGAGGACAGGTCAAGAAGTTCAACGACCGTCGCGATAAGTTGCCATGGGACTTGCAGCTGGGTTTCTCCAAGGGACTGGGCTCAACACCATTCCGCATCTCGGTCACTGCATTCAATTTAACCAAGTGGAAACTGCCCTATTACGAGCCTGCCGACAAGAGCAATGCCACCAGCGACTTGGTCAAGAAGGACAAGTTCGCAAGCAACCTCTTCCGCCACTTGGTGTTTGGTCTGGAGTATCTGCCCACCGACCGCATCTACATCGCTGCGGGCTACAACTACAAGACCCGCACCGACATGTCGACCTACAAGCGCAACTTCCTCTCAGGCTTCTCCATCGGAGGCGGCATGAGGGTTAAGGCTCTGGGATTTGGCGTGGCATTTGCTCAGCCCCACACAGGAGCCACTACATTCATGTTCAACCTCACCACTTCAATCGGTGAGCTCATGCGATGAGTCTCTAATCGTTTACTATATTTTTGGTTATGATGGGATTACCATTCTCATCAAGCAAGGGTGTTAATCCTCCGGCATTTCCCGCTTGGGCAAAAAGATAGTTTACACCGGTCAAGGTGTCAACAATAATGGCTGTTTCTTTAAAGATTCCACCTTCGGATTCAAGCCATACGAAACGTTTGATTTTTTTCATGATTTTTGGAATGAGATTATATTAGGTGTGTGTTATTTTTTCTTAGCAATGCACCATTTTGTCTTGATTTTCCTGTAGAAATATATCCACACCAGTGGCACAGCGGTGCCCACAATGGCATAGAGAACCCAGAAAAGGTCGGTCTTGCTGTTGTGATGAATTACCATGTGGCATCCTATCTGCCCCCAGTCCAGCCCATAGTACATTATCTTCAACGCCGACACCAGTTTGAACGAGATGATGTGGAAAATAAACACATAGAGCGTGTTGTCGCCACAGTACACAAGCACTCGCTTCAACCAGTTGTCGTGCTTGTCAACCCATGTGGAGATGTTGTGCACCATCATGAAGCCAATGCAGCCTGTCAACGGAATGGTGGCAACGTCGCGGAGGTTCATGTTGAGTATTAATCCATGGCAGTGAATGAAGCATCCACCCAGTATTATCCCTGCATATAGCAGTGTCAATGTCCAGTGCTTGGGAATGCGATGTTCATGACGGCGGTAGAGCGCCCCCATTGCAAAGAAGAACACTCCCCACGTGTCGCGAATGCCACCCTGAACCAGTGTCACTATTTTCAAGTTGTTGGCAACCTTAAACCAGGCGAAGCCTAGTGCTATCAATGCGATGGCAACAAGCGTGCCATTGTCGCCAAGACACTTGTGCTTGCCATTCAATAGCAGGTAGAGCACCAAGAACACGATACTGGCCACAAGCAATGCCCTGAAGAACCAGAAGGCACCAGCCAGAAACTCGTCGTAGCCACCCATCGAGAACACGATGTTGACAAGCCGTTGAGCGGCATCGTGCCACGTGTAGGGGTGGGTCACTCCGTTCTCCCAGTTGCCGTACTGCTCATTGAGGATTCCAATTTTGAACATCAAGTTGTGAATGAGCAGGAAGAACACGCTCCACTTCACAAATGGCACATAGAGCCCCTTGAAACGCTTCTTGACAAACAGCCATGGGTCGTCGGCATATTTCTTACTAAAGAAATAACCCGCCGCAATGAAGAAAAGCGGCATGTGAAACAAGTAGATGAAATTGATGACAATGCCAGGACCCTCGGCATGACCGGCACACATGAGGATGATGGCAATGCCCTTGGCTATAGAAAGACTGGTGTTGCGCATTTTTTACTTAACAAGGCGACTAGGTAGTGATTATATTAAATTAGCGAAATTTGTGTGGCTCGTCGATAGTAAAGTTGCCGCCTGGAGGGCGGAAATTGAGGGAGGTTCGGTTCGCTGTCCCGCACACTGTGCATGCGGCACGACTTATGCTGCTCACTCCCTCGAACTAAGGGTTAAAGCCCGGCAAGTTTCGCTAAAATTATTCTTTTTTAAAATTTTATATTTTTATTTTTAGCGCCATCGGCGCACTAATTCTATATAAAATAGGCTGCGATTGAGAAAGAAATTCAAGCAAGCTTGAGCTTCTTTCATCTTGCACAAATTTTCCACGCGGCAGCGTGGCACCTCTCCCAGTGTAGATTAGCCAATGTCTTTAGCCTATTCAGGCTGGAAATTGATCGGCAAAGTGTAGAGTGTGCGCACTGGAGCATGGTCCTCGTTGTAACCGGGCACGAAACGCTTCATTTTTTTAACCACCCTAACGGCTTCCTTATCGAGTAGCGGGTGAACGCTCTTGAGCACCTGAACGTTGCTCACCGAGCCGTCTTTCTCTACTATAAACTGCAATATCACACGTCCTTTCAAGCCTTGCTCGCGAGCTTTGTCGGGGTAGTTGATGTTCTCGCTCAAGAACTTCACAAGTCCGTCATTGCCGCCTGGATACTCGGGTGGGTACTTCGATATTTCTAGATTCTCGCCCTCGCTTTGCAAGTAATCGTAACCATAGGGGGCGGGCTCCACTATTGTGGTCTTTGCTTTTTTATTGCGCGATTTCTTGCGTTTTGCCTTAGCGTCGGCATTGATACCGGTCATCGCAACAGCGATAATCAGCAATAATGTTAAAATGCGGTTCATGTTCTGTTTATAGTTTTGTTAATGTTGTTGGTGAGTTAAAAATTAACCGTTGTGCTTAATATATCTCGTCATCGCCGGCTTGGTCAATCTCGGCTTGAGTAATCTTCTTGTGGTCCATCTTGTGCCACACCCATGCGATATAGCCCAGCACAAATGGAACAAGCAGTGATACATAGCTCATGGTGCGCAGTGTGAACTCACTCGACGAGCTGTTGGCAAGCGTGAGCGAACTTTGCACATCAAGCAACGAAGGGTAGTAGGCGGTGTGGTTATAACCCAGGACCCAGAAGAGACTCATCACCACCAGTATCGCGCCAATTCCCGCAAGCCAGATTCCTGAGCGGAACTTGGGTTTGAGCAAGCTTTTGATTATGCCTGTGAGCACGAGGTCTACCCCTATGAGCAGGATGGCCAGCGCCCACCACAGGTCGATGTAATTGTTGAGGTATTTATACTCGCTCCACATGGCATTGCCACCAGCATCAATCTCCACACCTCGTGAGGTGAGAATCACGGCACAGGTGCTTAGGAATAGAACAACAAAGATGATTGCATTCACCAGCAACATGCGGTGCTGGATTTTCTGAACTTCTTCATCATCAATGTTGTTGATGAAATAGAGCGAAGCTAGCGTGCGTGCCAGGAAATAGACCATGAAACCAAAGAGCAGATTTTTCCACGACGCTATCGCCTCAAGTCCATGAAGTGGGCCCCAGCGAGAGATGGTGGCGGCTTGTACGTCAAGAATGTTTTCCTTACCCACGGTGAACTCGGCACCAAAGAACATGCCCGCAACAGCCACGCCCAGCAGCACCGGTCCCACTACGCCGTTGATGTGCAACAACGCGTCATAGAAGCGTGTTCCATACACGTTGCCGTGCTTGGTGCGGTACTCGTAGGCAACAGCTTGAATCACAAAGCTGAAGAGGATGAATATCCACAGCCAGTAGGCTCCGCCAAAACTTGTGCTATAGAACAGCGGGAACGAAGCGAAGAAAGCCCCGCCAAAGGTTACCAGAGTAGTAAACGTCAATTCCCACTTGCGTCCCAGCGAATTCACCAGCAGTGGTCGCTTGGCACGGGGTGTGTTGGCAAGCATCGACTGGCCGCCTTGCACAAAGAGCATGAACACTAGCAGTGCGCCCAGCACCGACATTATCAGCCACCAGTAGTTTTGTAACATTTCGTGTGTCATAACTGTGTCCTCCTCTTTTTTTATTTTTTCTCAACAACGTTGAGGTCGGTTTGTGATTTCTTTGAAATTTGCTTGCAAATGATGCTCACGTCAGCAATGAGCAGTGCGGTGAACACCACTGCAAAAATCCAGAAGGTGGTCTGAACATACCCGGCGCTTAGGTCGCTGATGGCAACTTTGTTGGGCATCAGGTCCTGAATGGTCCACGGCTGTCGGCCCACCTCGGCAACAATCCAGCCACTCATCGAGCACAAGTAGGTGAGAGGAATGGTAATGATGGCAAGCCAGTAGAGTGCTTTCTTAAACTTGGTTTTCTCGGGTACCCACTTTGGCTTGTAGAGTAGAGCCAGCAACACTACGAAGAAGAGCATCAGATAGCCGCCCACAGTCACCATGAAGTGGAAAGAGTAGAACGTGAGGGGCACATTGGGCACGGCTTCCTTTGGATCGTCAAGATAGGCATAGCCCAGATACTGGAAGTTGTCGTCAATAACTTGCTTGTGTTCTTGCAAAGCTGCCGAGTCGCCGATTTTAAGGGCTGCATTATATTGTGCGAGTGCGCTTTTGGCGGCTTTGCCATGTGCCATGCGCTGGGCATAGGACATGGTGTTCATGCTATTGCCCTGCAAGTCTTGCGACTTGCCGGCGATGATATCCTCGATGCCTGGTACAAAGGCGTTGAAATTGTGGGTAGCAAGAAATGCCAGGCCGTGAGGAATGGAGATGTCGAATAGATAGGGCTCCTCATTATTGCCCACTTCCTTGGCTGGATTAAGGATGCCAAAGGCCACGATGGGTTGCCCGGATTCACCTTTGTATAGACCTTCCATGGCTGCGAGCTTCATGGGCTGCTTTTCAGCAACGACAACAGCCGAGGTGTCGCCGCTGATGCTCGTGAGAACGATGCCAATGAGGCCAACCCAGCCGCCCACCTTCAGGCTGCGCATGCAGTGGTCGCGGTTACGCCCTTTAAGCAGCATCCAGCCGCACACGCCCACAACGAACGCTCCGCCCAGAGCCCAGCAGCTGGTCACGGTGTGGAACACCTTGGCCATTGCCATAGGCGAGAAAGCGACTGCCCAAAAGTCGGTCATCTCGTTGCGCATGGTCTCGGGGTTAAATGTCACGCCGGTGGGGTATTGCATCCACGCGTTGGCGACTAATATCCACAAGGCCGAGATTGCGGCGCCCAGAGCCGTGAGCCAAGTCGAAGCCAGGTGGAAGCCGGGTGAAACCTTTTTCCACCCGAAGAACATCACGGCTATGAAAGTTGATTCCATGAAGAAGGCCAGGATGCCCTCGATGGCAAGCGGAGCGCCAAAAATGTCGCCCACAAACCAGCTGTAGTTCGACCAGTTAGTGCCAAACTCAAATTCCAGGATGATACCCGTTGCCACGCCAATGGCGAAGTTCACGCCGAAGAGCGTCATCCAGAACTTGGTTGTCGCCAGCCATTTCTCATCGCGAGTGCGGTAATAGATAGTTTCCATTACACCTATTATCAGGCCCAGGCCCAGCGTGAGCGGCACAAAGAGCCAATGATAGCATGCCGTGAGCGCAAATTGAGCTCTCGACCAGTCTACTACGTTCATTAATAGTTCGTTCATAAGTATTTAGTTGTTAGAGTGGTTATTTCTTGGGTTTCTTAATGTTGCATTTTCTTATTCTTGACTTTCAATGAGTTGCTGTCGCACATATTGTGCTTTGCCCTCGTCGGTGTCGCTCTTGGAAGAGAGGAAATTGGGGAAGAAAAGAATCTTTATTACCACAAAGAAAATAAAGAGCTTGATGCCGATGATGAGCCACAGCGTGCGGCCTATTGTCATCGACCTGAAACCGTCGACATAGAGGTCAAGTGCCCTGGCCCAAAATCCACGTTTGGCATTTGATGATTGCAATGCGTCATTATTTTCCATTGATAAATCTTTTAAATTGCCAAATATAAAGTATTTGAGACAATAAAACAAGAAAAATGGAGGAATTGTGGCGATAATAATGAAAATATGAGTATTTTTGCCGGGTAAAATATGAAGAAACTATTCAACACACTACAGTTGTGGCTGCTGGCGACAGTGATTGTCTCGTGCAGCGCCACTAGTCCAAGCGACATCAATGGCGAGTTATTGCCCACACCGCCTGCCTATGCCGACACCAGCCAATGGTATATCGCCGGCCGTGGTGCCGATGTCGACTTGTTCTATATAATCTCAACCGAGACAGGCGATTACAAGCAGCCCGGTGGTAATGAGGTGTACCACTGGGCCGACACGCGCAATGCCGCTTGCCGCACTCCCATGATGGCCGAGATGAAGGGCGTTGACGAGTTGCTCAGCGGCACCCTCAATTTCTACTCTCCCTTTTATCGCCAATGCACACTGGAGTCATTTGTCAATGACAGCATCGCTGCGCGACGCATGCCTGTGGCTGTCGACGATGTTAAGCGGGCTTTCACTCACTATCTCAATCATTATAACCACGGCCGTCCATTTGTTATAGCCGGTTTCAGCCAGGGAGCGATGATTGTGCTCCAGTTGTTGCAAAGCATGCCCGTCGACGTGTATCGTCGCATGGTGGCGGCCTATGTGATTGGGGCCAGCATCTCGCGGCACGATCTTGCGGCTACGCCATTGCTGGTGCCAGCTCAGGGTGCTACCGACACTGGCGTGACCATCTGCTACAACTCGGCTCGCGATGCCTCGTGCGCCATGTGGCCGCCAAGCGCTGTGGCCATCAACCCCGTGAACTGGCGCACCGATGCCACGCCGGCAACCCTCGCCACCGAGCCATCGCCGTTAATCCCGCTCGACCAGCAATCTCAGGACAATCTCACCGTTACTCTCAATCAGCAACTTGGGTTATTGCTGGTGCAGGGCTACACCGGCACCGACTATGTGATACCGCTCATAGGCAAGGAAGGTAATTATCACTCACGCGAGATTTGGCTTTATCGGCACTCGTTGCGCGAAAATATCGACCTGCGTTCACGCCTATTTCTGGAAAAAAATAAGTAAGTGTAATCCAATTCCTCTTTATTTCGCAATATTTCCAATGAAAGTTGAAGAAATTAAACCCTACAACACCACTGGCGACAAGGCCAAGCAGGTGCGAGACATGTTTGACAACATCGCTCCGGCCTATGATTTCATGAACCGAGCCATGACTCTTGGCATCGACCGCTGGTGGAGGCGAGTGGCTGTGAATATGGTCAAGCAAGCCAAGCCTCAGCGCATACTTGATGTGGCGACGGGCACGGGCGACTTTGCCATTGGGCTCTACAACCGCGTGAAACCGCGGCAGGTGGTGGGAATCGACCTGTCGCAGGGAATGCTTGATGTGGCAAAGCAAAAGATTGACGAGCGTGGCCTTAGCGGCGCAATCATACTCCGGCAGGCCGATTGCCTCGACTTGCCTTTTGACGACGGGGAATTTGGCGCTGTCACTGTTGCATTTGGTGTGCGCAACTTTGAGCACTTGCTGCAAGGCTACAAGCAGATGCACCGTGTGCTTGAGCCGGGTGGAATGTTGTGTGTGATAGAACTTTCAACGCCTCGCAACCCGGTGGTGCGCTGGTTCTATGACCTTTACACCCTTCACATCATTCCGTGGGTGGGCGCGCTGAAATCGCACGACAATAGCGCTTATCGCTACTTGCCGCTCAGCATAGCTGCTGTGCCACAGGGCGATGACATGCTGGCTATTATGCGCCAGGCCGGCTTCGGCAACTGCCAAGTGCGCCGCCTCACCTTGGGTACTTGTTCAATCTACACTGCCGTTAAGGAATAACGGCAATGCATGTGGCTAAGATTTGTAAATAGCCGGCAACCATGGCTTGCCACGGTTGCCGGTTCCTCATTTGTTATATTGCCAGGTGGCTGAGGGTGTCGAGTAGGTGGCGGTCGATTGGTTTCTCGTTCTTGATAGCCTTGTTGAATGGCACGTAGACCATTTTTTCATCGTCGTCACCAATCATCACGTTGCGCTGACCCTCGACAAGTGCGTCGATGGCGGCCGCTCCCATGCGTGAGGCAAGGATGCGGTCTTGAGCAGTGGGCGAGCCTCCACGCTGCAGGTGGCCCAGGATGGTGACGCGCACGTCATATTGCGGATACTCGTTGCGCACGCGGTCGGCGAGACCCATGGCACCGCCGGTGATGGGGCTCTCGGCAACAAGCACTATCGACGACTTCTTGGTAGTGCGGAAACCGTGCTCAATGAGTTGTGCAAGCTGGTCTTTCTCGATTGAAATCTCAGGGATGATGGCTGCCTCGGCACCGCCTGCTATGGCTCCGTTGAGGGCAAGAAAACCGGCGTTGTGTCCCATTACCTCGATAAAGAACAAGCGCTCGTGGCTGTTGGCAGTGTCGCGTATGCGGTCAACGCACCACATGATGGTGTTCAACGCGGTGTCGTAGCCAATGGTGTGGTCGGTGCCATAGAGGTCGTTGTCGATAGTGCCGGGAATGCCCACGATGGGCACATCGTGCTCGGTGGCAAACTCCCTGGCTCCGGTCAACGTGCCGTCGCCGCCAATCACCACCAGTGCGTCAATTCCCTGTTGGCACATGTTCTCGTAGGCCTTTTGCCGTCCTTCTTGGGTCTTGAACTCATCGCATCGTGCAGTGCGCAAAATGGTGCCGCCGCGGTGAATGATGTTAGACACGTCTTGCGCCCTGAAGTCAACAATCTCATTCTCCACCAAGCCGCGATAGCCGCGGTAGATGCCTTTCACATTAAAGCCGTTGAAGATTGCCGCGCGAGTCACAGCGCGCAAAGCTGCGTTCATCCCGGGTGCGTCGCCTCCCGAGGTGAGCACGCCAATTGTCTTAATCTTTGCCATAATTCTTTATATTATTTTCGACGTTATTACAAATGAAATATTATTATTTTTCTGACATAAGAACATAAGGGTTCACTAAGATACAAAAAAAACAATATTTTGCATGAATCTTGGTTATGACTTCTTGGGTTTATAAACCCGATATTTGCGCTTTATTTGTGTTTTTTCGGGGTTGCCGAAGCTCGAAAGCCAATAATTTATGTTCTTTTTACTCTTCTTCGAGGCCGGCTTGGAGCAAGGCGTCATGGCGCTCGTAGGCCTCAACGATGCGTTGCACCAGCTGGTGGCGCACGATGTCCTTCTTGCCAAACTCAATCTTGCCTATTCCCTTCACGCCGTCAAGCACACGCAGTGCTTGTATGAGTCCCGAGCGCACGCTGCGCGGCAGGTCAATCTGCGTGGTGTCGCCAGTTATCACCATCTTTGACCCCATGCCCAGTCGCGTGAGGAACATCTTGATTTGGTGAGTGGTGGTGTTCTGCGCCTCGTCGAGCACAATGATGGCGTCGTTGAGCGTGCGGCCGCGCATGAAGGCCAGTGGAGCAATTTGTATCACATTGCCGTCCATGTATTCCTTGAGTTTGGCACCAGGAATCATGTCTTCAAGTGCGTCGTAGAGTGGTTGCAGATAGGGGTCGATCTTGTCGCGCATGTCACCGGGCAGGAAGCCCAGTTTCTCACCGGCTTCCACTGCCGGGCGCGACAGGATTATCTTGCGCACCTCGCGGTTCTTGAGCGCGCGCACCGCCAGTGCCACAGCCAGATAGGTCTTGCCGGTGCCGGCAGGGCCCAGCGCGAAGGTCAAGTCGTTCTCGTTGAAAGTCTTCACCATGAGCTGCTGGTTAGGGGTGCGCCCCTTGATGGGCTTGCCGTTCACGCCGTAGATTATCACATCGTCCATCTTGAGTTCCTTGGGAGGAAGGCCCTTGATGGTGTCGAGGATAACGTCCTCGGGCAGGGTGTTATAGGTTGCGCAGTATTCCTCAAGCTGCTTGATGTCGTGCTCGAATTTCTCGGTTTCCTGCTCGTCGCCTATCACAGTAATCACCTGTCCACGCGCCGCCATGCGAAGCTTGGGAAACAGGTTGCGTATCAACTGAATGTTGCTGTTGTTAACCCCATAGAACACAACAGGGTCAACGGTGTCGATAATAATGTGACGTTCTATCATTAACTATTTGTGCTTTTTCGTGACAAAATTAATATATTATTTCCTTTACTGCAACACCAACTTGTTTTTTTTGGACAGAAGAACAAAAGAATTCATAAGAAACATAAGCCTTTTTAGTTCTGTCATACTATAGATTATGTTCTTTTGTCAAAAAAACAAGGACCTTGCGTTCTCTTTTTTTAAAAATTCATCGAATCGCTTACTATTTTCTACCAATACTCCTTTTTTTTCTTCAGAATTATTACAAAAATATTGCACGCTATATTAAAAATGCATAAATTTGCGGTTTGATAATAACACAGTTTTACCAAAACCAAACAAAAGTTTAACTAAATAACCAAATTTATGAGAAAAACCTTACTATTTTTCCTTGTCGCTATCTTCGCGACATCGATAGCCTTTGCCGACGACGTAAGCAAACTATCGGCTTCGACGCAATTATTTCTTGCCGAACAAGCGGGGCGTATCACTTTAGATCCTACGCAAGAGATGATTCAAGAACATGCAAAGTTGAAAGGAATCTCATTCAATCAAGCTGAACGTGAGATGAAGTTAGGTCGTCCTATTGCAAAAGCAACAATTAAGGATGGCAAACAGTTCGTGTCTGCATTCATACGTGTGGAAGATCGCTCTGTTGTTAGTGAACTTGAGGCTCTAGGAGTTGAAATTCAATGCGAATTTCTTGATGGAAAACTCTACACCACTCTTATTCCAGTTGACAAAATTGAAGTTGTGGCAGGATTGACAAAGGTTAGCCGAG
>OCTW013432840.1_pt1 | contig 32348 bp, 30 predicted proteins | sample 1539671 | NCBI WGS metagenome assembly OCTW01 (sample SAMN02144230, study PRJEB22623) | gut metagenome | biome: sheep rumen | host: Ovis aries | place: New Zealand | reverse complement strand
GATAATCCCTGTCTTGACGTACTTCGTGAGTGTCGGCCTAGAAACCTGCAAGATGCGAAGAACATCTTTTGCAAACATGTGGACTCCCCCCCCCTCTCTCTACAGATAATTATAACATATTTTAATATAATCATCTATAGATTTGGTGTGGTTAATTTTATATCTTTACTATATCCGTACCGACTACTATGAAAAGCCAGATTTGGCGGCAGAGGTCATGATGGCCATCAAGCATCAGAAAGTCGACAACATTGCTTATGCGGCCTATGGCGATAATCCAGAGGATAATGAGCAGAATGACTCTGCCTATCAGATTGTCTCGGTTCAGGATGTCCTGGCTCATCCTGCAGAGCTCTACCAGTATCCTGTCGAGAGCATGGACCTTCCCATTGAGATGCAGCTTGGCTATGGTGCAAAGAGCATCACGAGGGCAAATTTCCGGCAGGAGTTCCTCAAGCGTTACATTGGTGCACCGGAGGTCGGGTCGACCGACCGCATGCTGGGATTCTCACAGAAAGAGCTGGCACTGGCCGATAAGACAGGCCTTGTCAAGACGGCAGCACCTCAGACGGTATTTTTGACCTTCGATGACTGGGGCAATGATGACTCCATCAATAAGCTGCTCTATGTCCTGCGCAAGCATCGTGTGCATGCGACATTTTTTGTCATCACCAAGAATATGGTGCACAATCCGAATCTCCTGCGCGCCATCGTGGCAGATGGCAATGAAGTGGGCAGCCATACCGACCATCATGTGCCAATGCTGCGCGTGGACGAGAAAGGGCGCAGCCATCCCATTGAAGATGATGAGACGTACCGCCTGAATGTCCGCTCCTCATACGAGAAACTGCTTGAAGCAATCGGCGACATGACGATTGAGGGCGGACGCCCGGGGCTTACGCGGCTGATGCGTCCACCGCAACTGGCCATCAGCCGCAATGGTTGTGCTGTGGCGCTGGATGAGGGCTTCACTTACTTGGTCAGCGGCTCAGGCAGTGCCGAGGACTATGGCGCTGTTTCCATGGAGTCGCTTGAGGGCATCATGGATCACATCGTCCACAAGCGCAATGGCGATGTACGTCGTGGTGCCATCATGATCATGCACATGAGCGGAACTGCTGCGCGCACGCCGTATGCACTCGACCTTCTCTTGACAAAGAACGACCAGCGTCCGGAAGGAGATCCAAAGAAGTTCAAGGTCGGGCTGCTCGGGGATTATCTTATAGATGGCTACGAGCAACGCATGGTGACACCGAAGGATATGCGTGAGAAGCAGATTGATTTTTAATAGTTGATATCTATATCAGGTCTAGGAAATATTATTCTTGTCAATATTTCCTAGACCTTGTTTTTATGAATAAAATCATTTTTAGCACGGTTATTGTCTTCTCTGTGACAATATGGTAGCATATGAGGTAGTTTCTGCGAAAAATGTTACATTTGGATGCCATTTGTATACACTATTTGGAAAAGAGGTGCTCAATAGGGCATGGAATCAACGAATGTATCGGATGAGGTGCTCAATCTCATGCCGGGGGCTGTGGCTCTGTTCCGGGCGGATGAAAGCATTTTTTGTGCCAATGAAGCGATGCAAGATCTGTATGACTGTCAGTCACAGAGGGAGTTCTTTGAGCTGACGGGGGCATCGTTCCGCGGCATGGTCTTGCCAGAGCATTACGAGTCCATTGCCATGATGGTGGAGAAGGCGATGCAACACGGCAGTGCTCTGCAGGGGGGCCTGCCGGTCAGTTACTCGTATCTTTCCTTCTGCATCTGCACGAAGACGGGCCGGTTCCGCTCGGTCGAGGGTTCGATACGCCGTGTCTGCCACCGCGGCGTATGGCTCTGGTCGCTCTTGCTCGTCGATGTCTACGCGCGCTTTCTCGCGGTGGAGCGCGATGCCCTGACGAATCTCATGGGCAGGCACCTCTTTTTTTCCAAGGTGTCGGAGCGCGAGGAAGCTGACCGCGCTGAAGGCGTCTACGGCAGGGACGCGCTGGCGTACTTCAATCTGACGAACTTCAAGCAGTACAATGCGACGTACGGTGCGGAGGGCGGCGATGATTTCCTGCGCAAGATCGCGGCGGTCCTGCGGCACACCTTTCCCGATGCGCCACTGGCCCGCATGTCGTCGGATATCTTCATGGCCTTGGTGCCGGCAGGCGATGCGCAGAGCCGCATTGAGGAGGCCGTGCAGGAAGTCAATGGCCTGCTCGAGGGGGAGAACACGTACCTGCACGCGGGCATACGCTACTTCTCGCCACAGGAGCGCGTGCCGGTCAGCATGGCCTGCGAGCAGGCGAAGGCGGCCTGTGATTCCATCAAGAAGGAGCGTAGCCGCGCCTACTGCATCTTCTCAGAGCATCTCCGGCAGGAATTGGAGATTCGCTCCTATGTCATCTCCCACATCGACGAGGCCGTCGAGAACGGCTACATCGAGATCTACTACCAGCCAGTCGTGCGCACGTTGACGGGGAAACTCGCAGGCATGGAGGCCTTGGCGCGCTGGCGTGACCCGGTTTACGGATTCCTGCGCCCCGATCAGTTCATCCCGGTGCTCGAGGAGGAGCGCCTCATCGACAAGCTCGACCGCTATGTCATACGGGAATGTGGGCGCCAGCTCCGCAGGCAGATCGATGCACATCGGCCCATCGTGCCGATCTCGTTCAATGTGTCGCGCATGGATTTCCAGCTCATGGATGTCCTTTCAGAGATCGAGGCGGTCGTCCGGGAGAATGAGCTGCCGCGCGACTACCTGCGCATCGAGATCACGGAGACGGCCATGGTGCAGGACAGCGACAAGATCTTGAAGATGATCGACCGCTTCCGCGGCAATGGCTATTCGGTCTGGCTCGATGATTTTGGCAGCGGCTACTCTTCCCTGAATGTGCTCAAGGATTACCATTTCGATGAGCTCAAGATCGACATGGAGTTCCTGCGCGCCTTCAATGATACGAGTCGCAAGATTATCACATCGGTCGTCATGATGGCCAAGGCCATCGGCATCCACACATTGGCAGAGGGCGTCGAGACGAAGGAGCAGGTGAGGTTCCTTCGCAGCATCGGCTGCGAGAAGATACAGGGCTATCATTACGGGCGCCCGATGCCGTATGACGAGCTGCTTGTGCATTGCCAGGAGCGTCATCTGCGTGCAGAGACGCGCGAGGAAGCGCGCATCTATGAGAAGGCAGGCCTCTTCAATGTCATCATGGCTTCGCCGGTGGCCCTGTTCCTCGACGATGGCCGGAATCTGTACATGGCCTACGAGAACGACGCTTATCGGAAGGTCATGAAGGGCGTGGGCATCTCGGGGCGGCGCGCCGTCAACTGGATCATCCATTCGCTCGATGACGCGCAGAAGGAGAGGCTGCGCGCCTATGCCGACCGCGTGACGCGCAACCGTCCCTGCAAGGTGTCGGAGACGTTCCTGCTGGACGGCAGGCGCCTGCGCGTCCGCGCCAAGACCCTGGCCGGCCTGCCGGGCTTCCACATCCACATGGCGGAGATCGTGGATCTCACGCGCGATGCCGACTCCCTTTGAGCAAAGCGAGCGGGCAACAAAAAAAACTTCCCGGGATGGGAAGTTTTTTTGTTGCCCGTTCAGTTGTCCTGGCTGGCGGTGTCCTTTTCTTTGGCTGCTTCGCGCTTGCGCGTGAGGTAGGCGTCCATGGCCTTGGCGACGTGCTTGGCATCCTTGACGACTTCGACGACGTTGGCCGGGCCGAGGACGACGTCGCCGCCGGAGAAGACGCCCTCGCGTGTCGTAGCGCCGTTCTCGTCGACTTCGACGAGGCCGCGGTTGTCGACCTCGAGGCCCGTCGTCGTACGGACGATCTTGTCTTTCGGGGCCTGGCTGACGGCAATGATCGTGCTGTCGGCGGGGTAGAGCTGCGGCTCATCTTCGCTGAGCAGGTTGCCGTCTGCATCGAAGTGGCGCTCGTAGAGCATCGGGCCGTCCTTCGTGATGGCGGCGACGCCCTTGCAGAGATCAAACTCGACGCCGTCTGCCTGTGCGTACTCGTACTCGCGGATGCTCGCGCGGACTTCATTGCGGCGCGCGTAGACGGTGACGAAGCGGCTGCCCTTGCGGATGGCTGTGCGGGCGGCATCCATCGCGGAGTTGCCCGAGCCGATGACGGCGACGCGGTCGCCGAGCTGGTAGACATCCGGGTTCTGCAGGTAGTCGACGGCGTAGTGGCAGTTGCCGAGGCTCTCGCCGCGCACGCCGAGGCCGCGCGGACGCCAGACGCCGGAGCCGATGAAGACAGCATCGTAGCCGTCTTTGAACAGGGTATCGAGCGTCAGGATGCTGCCGATCGTCGTGTTCGGGCGGATGTGGATGCCGAGCTCGACGAGCTTCTTCTGGTAGCGGTTGAGGATGTCGAGCGGCAAGCGGAAGGACGGGATGCCGTAGCGCATCATGCCGCCGAGCTTGCTCTTGCGCTCGAAGATTGTCACATCGTAGCCGAGCTGGGCGAGCTTGACGCTGACCGTGATGCCGGCCGGGCCCGCGCCGATGACGGCGACATTCTGTCCCTTGGGCGGCTCGTGTTCCATGATGACCTTGTCGAGGTAGATGTCGGAGATGTAATGTTCGATGCTCGAGATCTGCACCGGAGCACCCTTGCGCCCCTGGATGCAGTTGCCTTCGCACTGCTTCTCGTGGTCGCAGACGAGGGAGCAGACGATGCTCATCGGGTTGTTGATGAAGAGCATCTCGCCTGCTTCATTGATCTGTCCGTCGAGGAAGAGCCGGATCATCTCGGGGATATTCGTCTGAGCCGGGCAGCCTTTGAGGCGGCAGAGCGGCTTCTTGCACTGGAGGCAGCGGCGTGCCTCATTGATGACATGGATGGCCATGCACTATCACCTATTCCTTTTGTTGTACCGTTCCCATTTTCGGGGAGTGACTTTGTATTTCCTTTATTGTAACCGAAACTTTTCAGAGAGACAAGTTTCGGTTATATTCTCAATATTACGTCATTACTAAATATTAACGGTTAACCAGTTGACAATAAATAAGGATAATGTTATGATAGACGAGGTAATGCGCATCATGCAAGGAATATCTTCCCATCATGCATGGCGCAGGGTAAGACAAATGAAAGGCAGCCGGAATAGCCGACCGGCTGTCTTTCTCCATGTTTTGCACCGGGGGGGTGCAAAACATGAAAGAAAGGGGACGATCCGTCTGTGTTAGAAGGAATCTGTATTGCGGTGGCCCTTATCGGTCTCATGTATTTTGCTTACCGCGGCTGGTCGATCATCCTGATCGCACCAATTTTTGCAGGTGTTGCAGCGCTTGCGAGTATTTTCGGCGTCCTGCCGACGTACAGTGAGCTCTACATGACACGCATGGCTGAGTACACGAAGTCATACTACCCGATCTTCCTGTTCGGTGCAGTCTTTGCGCGCCTGATGGAGAAGGGCGGCCTGGCTTCCTCAGTTGCGGCGAAAATCGTCGATGTGCTCGGCGAGAAGCGCGCTGTTCTCGCAGTCCTCCTGGGCTGCGGCGCACTGACATACGGCGGTCTTTCCGTCTTTGTCGTCGCCTTCGTCATGTATCCATTTGGTGCGGTTGTCTTCCGCAAGGCAGACATCCCAAAGCGCTTGCTGCCAGCAACGCTCTGGGTCGGCATCTTCTCCTTCGCGATGGTTGCCCTGCCAGGCACCCCGCAGATCCAGAACATCATCCCGTCCTCGTACTTCTCGACGAGTACGTGGTCGGCGCCAATCATCGGCCTCTTCGCCTCGTTCCTGTTCCTGCTGATCGGCTGGGGCTGGGTGACGCGCCGTGCGAAAATCCTCAAGGCGCGCGGCGAGGGGTATGGCCGCCACTTCGAAGGCGGCCCGCACCACAAGCCGAGCCCGAAGATCCGCATCCCGTGGTACTGGGCTCTGCTGCCGCTCGTCATGGTCATCGTGATCAATATCATCCTCTCGAACCCGTTCAAGTGGGAATGGGGCTTCCATTGGGATCCTGAGGCGCTCTCGGCCTTCCTGCCGCTCAAGCTCAGCCTGCTGGCGGCGAATGTCGGCAAGGTATCGGCCATCTGGTCCATCACGGTCGCGCTCATCATCAGCAGCATCGCGGCAGCCTTCATTGGCCGCAAGCGCTTCATCGTCATGGACGGCTTCCTGGCACCAATCAACTACGCGGCCATCTCGTCGGCGACAGCTGTCCTCAATGTCGCATCAGGCTACGCCTTCGGCTGCGTCATCACGAGCCTGCCGGGCTTTGTCCCTGTCACGCAGGCGCTCATCGGCATCGCGGACTCGTTCGGCCCGCTGCTCTCGGCCGTCATCACGACGAACATCATGGCTGGCATCACGGGCTCCGCTTCGGGCGGCCTGACGATCGCGCTCTCGATGCTCGGTGACCAGTGGGCAGCCATGGCACAGGCCGCTGGCATCCCGCTCGAGGTCCTGCATCGCATCGTCGCCATCGCCTCGGTCGGCATCGATCCGGTCCCGCACTGCGGCGCGCTCGTCACGCTGCTCGCGATCTGCGGCCTCACGCATCACGATTCGTACTTCGATATCGCGGTCATCATGGGACTCAAGTTCTTCGTCCCATTCCTCTGCATCCTGTTCTACATGGTAACGGGACTTGCCTGAGGCGGGAAAACATCATACAATAGAGACAGGCATGCATACGCGTGCCTGTTTTTTCTCGTCTTTTTGGCGATAGCACGACTGCACGATTGATAGGAGGATTTATTCATGCATTTACGCGGGAATCTCATGCTCCTGCTGGCTGCGTTCATCTGGGGCACGACGTTTGTTGCGCAGATGGTCGGCATGGACGGGCTCGGTCCGTTCACCTATGCCGCAGCACGCTACATCTTAGGTCTATTGTTCCTCGTGGGGCTCTGGTATGCCTGGCGCGGTTCGCGCGAGGGCGCAAAGCGCGCCGGCACGTACCGACCGGGCTGGAAGGCCGGTCTCGGCGCCGGCTGCATCATGATGGTCGCCACCTCGCTGCAGCAGGTGGCCATGCTCTACACGACGGCCGGCAAGACGGCCTTCATCACGGCGCTCTACATCATCTTCGTGCCGCTCGGCGCGGTGCTGCTCGGCAAGCGCATCCATCCGGAGAACTGGGCCGGCGCGGCGATGGCTTTGCTTGGCCTCTACTTTCTCTCGATACACGGAGCCGTCTCGCTGAGCTTCGGCGATGGCCTCGTCTTCATCAGCGCGCTGTTCTGGACGGGCCACATCCTCTTCATCGACCGCTTCGCGAGCCTCGTCGATCCCATCGAGCTCTCGCTCACACAGGTCGGCGTCTGCGCGGCGGGCAGCCTCATCGCGGCACTTGGCTTTGAGACAGTGGCCGTGCAGCCTGTCCTCAACGCCTGGTTTGCCATCTTCTACGGCGGCGTCATGTCGGCGGGCGTGGCCTTTACGCTGCAGATCTTGGGGCAGAAGTACGCGGAGCCGGGGCAGGCGGCCATCATCATGAGCTTCGAGGCTGTCTTCGGCGTGCTCTCGAGCTGGCTGCTGCTCGGGGAGCGCATGACGGCCGTCCAGATTCTCGGCTGCGCCCTGATGCTCGCGGGAATGATCGTGACGCAGGTGCGTCCGTTGCTGGAAGATCGTCACCGTGCATCTTGAAAAACAAGGTGCTTCATTGTATAATCGTATTCATCAGCAGAAGGTGCATATCTGCTCGGAATCATTATTGTCATGAAGTGTCACGATTTAAGATAAGGAAGTGTTATATTTGAAACTCGATAGCTTGAAGATCGTCCTGGCCTGCCTGGCCGTACTCCTCTTCCATTGATCCGCTATAGAGAAAAAGCAAGGGAGCAGAGCCGCGTGTGACGGCCCTGCTCTTTTCGGTGAAATGCCCTATATTTTCATCGGGGGCAGGAAATTGTTTTTGAGATGGCGAAATAATTCTCAGAGATTTTTGATGTGAGAGGAGTAGGAGCGCATGGCAGCAGAAGAAACGTTAATCATAAAGCCGAAAGTGAAGATCAAGGTATTCGGTGTTGGCGGTGGCGGCAACAGCGTCCTGATGCGCATGGGCCATCATAAAGAACTCGACATCGATCTGGTCGCCATCAATACCGATGCCAAGCAGCTCGCGCGCGTGGCAGAAGAAGGCGTCGAGACGCTGCAGATTGGCGAGGACCTGACGAAGGGACGCGGCACGGGCGGCAACATCGCGCTCGGCGAGAAGGCGGCCCTCGACGCAAAGGATAAGATCCGCGAAGCGATGAACGGCGCAGATCTCGTCTTTGTCACGGCCGGCCTCGGCGGTGGTACTGGCACAGGGGCGGCGCCTGTCGTCGCCAAGATCGCGCACGACCTCGGGACGCTCTCGGTCGGCGTCGTCACGCTGCCGTTCAGCTTCGAGGGCAGCCGCAAGAAGCGCCTGGTCAATGAGGGCCTCGCGAAGATGCAGGCCCAGATGGACGCGCTGATCCTCGTGGCCAATGACAACCTCATGAAACTGCCGGAGAACCGCCACATGACGCTCGTCAAGGCGTTCTCCTGCGCCGATGGCATCCTGCAGCAGGCCATCAACTGCGTGGCAGAGCTGATCCTGACGACGGGCGTCATCAACGTCGACTTCGCGGATGTCACGACGATCTTCCGCCAGAGTGCGTCGAGCGATGCCCTGCTCGGCATTGGGCGCAGTTCGCGCAGCGCGGTAGAGGCCGTCAAGCAGGCCGTTGACAGCCCGCTGATCAGCAAGAGCCTCGACGGCGCGCGCGGCATCATCCTGAACTTGACGGGCGACAAGACGCTGAGCCTCTACGATGTCGATGAGGCGACGCGCTACATCTACGAGCACACGGACCCCGAGGTCAATATCATCCTCGGCACGGTCATCGACAATTCCCTCGGCGGCGATGTGCGCGCCACGATCATCGCGACGGACTTCACGGACGGCGTCATGGTCAAGAACACCGCGCAGGCAGAGGAGAAGCCCGCCAAGGCGAGTGCGCAGCATCCTGTACAGCAGGCCGCGCCGAAGCGCGACTCATTCACGCTGGAGCCGCCGAGTTTCATGCGGCAGCAGTCGGAGCCCGCGAAGCCCGCGTCAAATGGCGCCTTTGCCTTCCCGGCATTCCGCCTGACGCCTGACGACAAAGATCAGAAATGAGAACTACCAGAAATAAGAAATAAATAGAAAGGAACAGATATCTTGAGTAAATTAGGTCGCTTTTCCCGCACGGAGTTACTGCTCGGCGAGGTCGGCATGGAGAAGCTGGCAAACAGCACGGTGGCCATCTTTGGCGTCGGCGGTGTCGGCTCGTTTGTGGCAGAGGGGCTCGCGCGAGCCGGCGTCGGCCATCTCGTGCTCATCGACAATGACCTCATCTGCCTGACGAACATCAACCGCCAGATCCATGCGACGTCGAAGACGGTCGGCAAGAAGAAGACGGAGACGATGAAGGAGCGCATCCTCGACATCAACCCGAAGGCTGTCGTCGATACGATCGAGGACTTCTACCTGCCCGAGCAGGCCGAGCGCTTCTTCACGATGCCCTACGACTACGTTGTCGATGCCATCGACACGGTGACGGGCAAGATCGACCTCGTCCTGCAGTGCCGCGACCGCCACATCCCGATCATCTGCAGCATGGGCGCCGGCAACAAGCTGGACCCGACGAAATTCGAGGTCACGGACATCTACAAGACGAGCGTGGACCCCTTGGCGCGCGTCATGCGCAAGAAGCTCAAGGAGAACCGCGTCAAGAAGCTCAAGGTCGTCTATTCCAAGGAAAAGCCCCTGCGCGTCCGCCAGAGCGGCTGCGGCAAGAACTGCATCTGCCCGCCGGGCAGCGCGCGCAACTGTGATATGCGCCGCGCTGTCCCGGGCAGCATCTCGTTCGTGCCGTCTGTTGTCGGCCTCATCATCGCCGGCGAAGTCGTGCGCGACCTCACGGGGGCGAAAGTGGAGGTTTCGGCATGAATATTTCCGTACTCGGCTGTGGCCGCTGGGGCTCCTTCCATGCCTGGTATGCCGATCACATCGGCCATGCGGTGACGCTCTGGGGGCGCAAGGGCTCCCGTCATCTCGCTGCCCTGGTGGAACATCGCAAGAATGAATACCTGACGCTGCCCGATTCGGTGCAGCTGACAGATGACCTTGCGGGGGCAGTCGCTTCAGCAGACATCCTCGTCATCTCTATAAGCTCCCAGCAGCTGCGCTCCTTTTGCAGGGATCTCGTGGCACTTGGCATCGACCTCTCTGGCAAGCGCTTTGTGCTCTGCATGAAAGGGCTCGAGATCGGCACGGGCAAGCGCTTGACGACGGTCTTCTACGAGGAGCTCGGCTCGTCGATGCGCGTGGCAGTCTGGGTCGGCCCGGGACACGTGCAGGATTTCGTGCGCGGTATCCCGAACTGCATGGTCATCGCGGCGCGCGAGATGAAGCTCACGCGCGAGCTCGTCGATGCGTTCTCGAGCCCTTTGATCCGCTTCTACTATGGAGAGGACCTTCTGGGCACGGAGATCGGCGCGGCCTCGAAGAATGTCATCGGCCTGGCCGCTGGCATGCTCGACGGCTTCGGCTACAGCAGCCTCAAGGGTGCCCTGATGGCACGCGGCACGCACGAGCTTTCGCGCCTCATCGAGGCGATGGGCGGTGACCGCATGACGGTCTACGGCCTTTCGCATCTCGGCGACTACGAGGCGACGCTCTTCTCGCCACACAGCAATAACCGCCGCTTTGGCGAGGACCTCATCACGGGCAAGCCCTTCGCGAAGCTGGCAGAGGGCGTCTACACAGTGGAGGCGCTCATGGACCTCTCGCGTGAGTTCCACGTCGAATTGCCGATCTGCGCGACAGTCTACGCGATCATCCACGATCACAAGGACCCGAAGGAACAGCTCATGCAGCTCTTCATGCGCGCGACGAAGTCGGAGTGACGGCAGAACGGGCTGGCCCCGTGTGAAATTAGTTGATAGAGCATAATATTTTTTACTGTTTTTTGGGAAATCTTAAGATTGCAGGTGTAAGCTCACAGTGTAGATTGCAAAAGAGAGCCCCAAGAGGAGGAAGTAAGGATGAGAAGACAGATTTCCAAGATGCTCATGGCCTGCGTGATGGCCATGACGCTCATGGTCGTCTCGGCTGCCAGCGCCTTTGCGGCGGGCACGGGGATGGACTGGAGCGGTGACAGCAAGATCACGGTACAGGGCATGGGCGTAGCTCCGACGTATGCCGTCAATGCCATCCAGGCGCGCATGCTCGCACGCCGCGCTGCTGTCGTCGATGCCTACCGCCAGCTCGCTGAGATGGTCAAGGGCGTCAACGTTGATTCGGAGACGACGGTCGAGAACATGATGGTGACGAGCGATGTCACGAAGACGAAGGTCACAGCCCTCATCCAGGGTGCGCGCATTGTCTCGGAGCAGGCCGTCGATGGCGGCGGCTACACGGTCACGATGGAGATGTCCGTCTTTGGAGCTTCGAACTCCCTCGCGACGGCCGTCCTGCCGACGAACACGGTGCCGACGAGCTTCCCCGCTCCGGATGCCTCCGTCCCGGCCAGCACGCCTTCTTCTGTGCAGGTCAACGTCCAGGTGACACCGGGTACGACGCAGACGCCTGCAACGACGATCCCGTCCGTCACGACGCCGTCGCATCAGGGCTCTTCCGCTGCAGCGGCTCCGGCTGGCCAGGCCATTGGCGGCTACACAGGCCTGATCGTGGACTGCCGCGGCCTCGGCCTCAAGCCGGTCATGTCCCCGGTCATCAAGAACGCCAACGGTGAGCCGATTTACGGCTACAAGAACCTCGACTCGGCTACGGTCATCGCGAACGGCATGGCCAGCTACACGACGGATCTCAGCAAGGCGTCTCGCGCCGGTTCGAACCCGCTCGTTGTCAAGGCAGTCGGCCTTGACAACCACAACGGCAATCCAATCCTCTCGGTCGCTGATGCCAACCGCGTCCTCATCGAGAACGGCGCTTCGGGCTTCCTCGACCGCACGAATGTCGTCTTTGTCCGCTGAGTCAAGCGTCATCTGTCAGGTCCCATCATGGGGCCTGATTTTTTTGCATATGCTTATTGACGATGCGAAGCTGTTGTGATAAAATAAAAATTTTACTTTTTGGATTATTTGTGGTACAATAAGAACGTAGATGTGTTGACTTAGCTGGTGGTTGGCTCGTGTGTAGAGGAGGGGTGCTCTTGTTACAGATAGGAGATAAGGTCGTCTATCCGATGCATGGTGCTGGTGTGATATCCGGCATCGAGAATTGTGAAGTCCTCGGAGAGGGCAAGTCCTACTATGTCCTCGAGATGCCGTTGGGCAACATGAAGGTCATGATCCCGACGGACAATGCCGACAATGTCGGCTTGCGGGACATCATCCCGCAGCAGAAGGTCGATGAGGTGCGCGAAGTGCTCGAGAAGGAGCCGGAGAAGCCGAAGGGCAGCTGGAATAAGCGCTTCCATGCCAATCTGGAGCGCATGAAGAGCGGCGATATCTGCGATGTGGCCGCTGTGGCGCGCAATCTCATCCTGCAGGACCGCCGCCGCCATATCTCATCGGGAGAGCGCCGCCTGCTCGATCTCGCGAAGCAGATCCTCGTGAGCGAGCTCGTCTACGCCTGCAATAAGACGCCGAAGGAGATCGAGAACTGGCTCACTTCTGTCCTTTCTGAAAATGCGTTTGCGCATTGAACATGCGAACCTGAGTTTTGACAAGTCCAAGCAGAGTAGAGTATACTGATTCTGTTCGGACTTTTCTTTTTGTTTTTCTGTTCAAGGAGGTGAATGTATGCTAGATCGTGTCTTGCGTTTCTTTATCACACTGTTCTTAGCGATTGCCGGAGGCGCACTGCTGGACCTTGCGAGCCCTGTGTTGACGATGTACGTCGGCACGGAAATCCTCAAGATGGAGATGGGCGTTGTGCGCATCACCATGGGAAGTCTGCTCTGCATCCTTTTCGGCGCAATTCTCGGCGGCATCATTGGTTTTCTGGCTTCCCCGTACTTCATCCGCTGCCTCAAGCGGTTTTCTGCATGGGTGGAGCTGCAGCTCGGCAAAATGCCGATCCACGACGTCATCGCAGGCGCCGTCGGCCTTGCTATCGGACTCATACTCGCCAATCTTCTCGGCTATTCATTTGCGAAGATCCCTGTTGTCGGAGATTACATCCCGGTCATCTTCAGCATTGTCTTCGGGTATCTCGGCATCACGATCACGATCAAGAAGCGCCGGGAACTCACGGGGCTCTTTGACTTCGTGCCGCGCTTCATGAAGGACTTCGCGAAGATGAGGGAGATGCGCGCGGCTCCTGACGCAGCGCCAGAGGAGTCGGCAAAGGCCGCCCCCACAGCCGATGCGCACGCCTACAAGCTGCTCGATACGAGTGTCATTATCGATGGCCGCATCGCCGATATCTGCGACACGGGCTTCATCGAGGGCACGCTGCTCATCCCGGTCTTTGTCCTCGAAGAGCTCCAGCACATCGCCGACTCGGCCGATGCGCTCAAGCGCACGCGCGGCCGCCGCGGGCTCGACATTCTGCAGCGCATCCGCCAGAGCACGAAGGTCAAGGTCGAGATCACGAATGTCGACTTCGATGATATCTCAGAGGTCGACTCGAAGCTCGTGCGCCTCGGCCAGCAGGTCGGCGGCAAGATCATCACGAACGACTACAACCTCAACAAGGTCGCGCAGCTGCGCGGTGTGGAGGTGCTCAACATCAATGAGCTCTCGAATGCCGTCAAGCCCGTCGTCATTCCTGGTGAGACGATGCGCGTGACGATTGTCAAGTCGGGCAAGGAGCCCGGCCAGGGCGTCGCCTATCTCGATGACGGCACGATGATCGTCGTCGAGAACGGCAACCGTCACATGAATGAATCCATCACGGTGGAAGTCACGTCTGCTCTGCAGACGGCGGCTGGCCGCATGATCTTCGCGAAACCAGCGCATTGATGCTGGTCGCTGCGAGAGGAGAGGTAGAGCATGGTCAGTGTCATCCTGCCCGCAGCAGGGCGCGGCAAGCGCATGCAGGCGGGCGTCAACAAGGTATTCCTGCGCCTCATGGGAAAGCCCATCCTGTTCCACACGCTGCGGGCCTTTGCCGCAGTGCCGGAGGTGCAGGAGATCATCGTCGTGACGGGTGCGGAGGAAGTCGAGCCGCTGCGCCGCGCCCTGCAGGGCCTCGGGCTCTTTCGTGAGGCTGCCAAGTCGGTCAAGGTTGTCGCGGGCGGCAGCGAGCGCCAGTATTCTGTCTGGAACGGGCTCAAGGCCTCGTCGGAGGCGAGCGATGTCGTCCTCGTCCACGACGCAGCGCGCCCGCTCGTCTCGCGCGCGACGATCGAGGCTGTCATCGAGGCGGCTCGCGCGCACGGCGCGGCCGTCGCAGCTGTGCCGGAGAAGAACACGGTCAAGGTCGTCAAAGACGGCGTCGTCACGGCGACGCCAGACCGCTCGACGCTCTGGGCCGTGCAGACGCCACAGGGCTTCTCCAGGAGCCTGCTCATGGCCGCCAACGAGAAAGCAGAGTCCGATGGCTTCCTCGGCACGGACGATGCGAGCCTCGTGGAGCGCTATGGCGCCAGGGTCCATGTCGTCATGGATTCCTACCAGAACATCAAGGTCACGACACCTGAAGACCTCGTCGTGGCGGAGGCATTCCTGCGCCAGTCGGGCAGCTTCACGGGGACCGTGCGGCGGGCCGCTTCAGAAGTCTGCGACTTCATCAAGAGTGCGAAGAGCGAGAAGAGAAAGGATTGATTGTATGACGCGTTTTGGCATGGGTTACGATGTGCACCGCCTCGTCGAAGGGCGCAAGCTCATCATCGGCGGGGTGGAAATCCCGCATGCGCTCGGGCTGCTCGGCCATTCGGATGCCGATGTACTGCTGCACGCCATCTCCGACGCCCTGCTCGGCGCCGCGGCGCTCGGTGACATCGGCCGCCATTTCCCGGACAACGACCCGCGCTATGAGGGCGCCGACAGCATGAAGCTCCTCGCGGAAGTCCGCCACCTGCTGGAGGCGAAGGGCTACCGCATCGGCAATGTCGATGCGACGATCGTCGCTCAGAAGCCGAAGATGAAGGACTTCATCCCCAAGATGAACGAGAACATCGCGCAGGTGCTCGGCGTCTCGCTTGACGATGTCAATGTCAAGGCGACGACAGAGGAGAAGCTCGGCTTCACAGGAGCAGAGCAGGGAATCTCCGCCTATGCGGTTGCAGGAATCGAGAAGCTGTGATAGAATGAATCCCGTATATGAAAAGGCGTGGAACGGGAGAAGTACGGTTGGACCAGCCATCAAGAGAGGCTCCGGGTGGTGTGAAGGGGCTATGGATATCCGCCAGAAATGCACCCGGGAGCTGCAGGGCAGAATGGAGTAGGCCCTGACGCAGGAAGGCGTTATCTTCATGAGTGAAGGGCATGGCCCTTAACCAGAGTGGAACCACGGCCCCGCGTCTCTGAGGAGATGCGGGGCCTTTTGTATAGGACAGGGAGGATGGACTATGAGTTTTTTTTCGCGGCTTCGCAAGGATATCCGCGTTGTCTTTGAGCGCGACCCCGCTGCGCGCAGCGTGATTGAAGTGCTCTTCTGTTATTCCGGCCTTCATGCAATCTGGTTCCATCGCATCTCGCATGCGCTCTACAAGCGCGGCTGGGTGCTCATCCCGCGCATGATCTCGAATTTTGCCCGCTTCCTGACGGGCATCGAGATCCATCCGGGCGCGACGATCGGCGAGGGCCTGTTCATCGACCACGGTACAGGCATCGTTATCGGCGAGACGGCGGAAATCGGCAACAACGTTACGCTCTACCAGGGCGTGACGCTCGGCGGCACGGGCAAGGAGAAGGGAAAGCGCCATCCGACCATCGGCAACAACGTCGTCGTGGCGTCGGGCGCGAAGGTGCTCGGTTCCTTCACAGTCGGTGACCACGCGAAGATCGGCGCGGGCTCCGTCGTCTTGAAGCCGGTCCCGCCGTATGCGACGGTCGTCGGCATCCCGGGGCGCATCGTCGTCATGGGCGGCAAGCGCGTCCATACGGCGGAAGAGCTCCGTCAAGCCCTGCGTGCGACGCGGCTCGTCGAGTCGGACGATAGCCTCACGGATATCGAGGACGAGCTCGACGTCGATCTCGACCACGACATGCTGCCGGACCCGGACGAGGAGATGCGCGAGTGCATGATGCGCCAGATCCAGGCATTGGAAAAGAAAGTCAATGAACTCGAGAAGAGATTGGAGGATAAAGAACATGCTTAAAGTCTACAATACGATGACCCGCCGCAAGGAGGAGTTCAAGCCGCTCAAGAAGGGCGAGGTCAGCATCTACTGCTGCGGCGTCACGCCGTACAACCACCCGCACATCGGCAATGCACGCCCCTTTGTGACCTGGGACGTCATCCGCCGCTACTTCGCCAAGAAGGGCTACAAGGTCCACTACATCCAGAACTTCACGGATGTTGACGACAAGATCATCAATGCGGCCAACAAGGAAGGCGTGACGTGGAAGGACATCTCCGACCGCTACATCAAGGCCTATTTCGAGGCGATGGATGCGCTGAACGTCCGCCATGCCGATGTCTACCCGCGCGTCAGTGAGACGATGCCGGAGATCATCGCGATGGTCGAGAAGCTCATCGCGAAGGGCTACGCCTATGTGGTCGACAACGGCGATGTCTACTACAGCGTCGAGAAGTTCTCGCATTACGGTAAGCTCAGCGGTCGCAGTCTCGACGACATGCAGGCCGGCGCGCGCATCGAGGTCAACACGGCCAAGCACCATCCGATGGACTTCGCGCTCTGGAAGGCCGCGAAGCCGGGCGAGCCGTCCTGGGACAGCCCGTGGGGCAAGGGACGCCCGGGCTGGCATATCGAGTGCTCGACGATGTCTTTGAAGTACCTCGGCGAGAAGTTCGATTTCCACGGCGGCGGCAGCGACCTGATCTTCCCGCATCACGAGAATGAGATCGCGCAGTCGCAGGCCTGCATCGGCGATGACCACAGCTTCGCGCAGTACTGGCTGCACAACGGCTTCATCACGATCCACAACGAGAAGATGTCGAAGTCGAAGAACAACTTCTTCACGGTCAAGGACATCCTCAAGGAATACCCGGGTGAAGTCATCCGCTTCTTCATCCTGCAGACGCATTACCGCAGCCCGCTCGATTTCTCGGACGAACGCCTCAAGGAAGCGCAGACGAGCCTTGCACGTCTGCAGAACACGAAGGCATACGTCGACGAGCTCGCAGGGAAAGAGGGCGATGACGACACGGCAGCAGAGCTTGCATCGAAGGCAGAAGCACTGCGCAAGGCATTCTACGAGGCGATGGACGATGACTTCAACACGGCCCTTGCCATCAGCCAGATGTTTGCACTCTCGAAGGAAATCAACATCTACTATCAGGAAGTCATGAACGGCACGAAGGCGTTCGATGCGGCAGACTTCAAGAAGGTTGCAGATATCTACGCCGAGATGGCGGAGATCATCGGCATTTTCGAGCAGCAGGCAAAGGCTGAGGATGACGGCCTGACGGACAAGCTCATGGAGATCATCATCACGCTGCGCCAGGATGCACGCAAGGAGAAGAACTGGGCTGTCGCCGACAAGATCCGCGATGCGCTCAAGGATGCCGGCGTCGTGCTCGAGGACACGCCGAACGGTGTACGGTGGAAGAAAGCATGAAATTCTCGCAGTTCAAGCTGCTCGTCGACATGATGTTCACGCCGGATGAGCAGGGCGGCATCAAGACGCGCTATGACGGTACGGATGTCCGTCAGATGAACCCGCTCGTGCTCGCCTACGTCGGCGATGCCTTTTTCCACCTCTTCGTGCGCACGCGCCTGCTCTCGTACGAGCAGGCCAGGGTGCACGCGCTGCACGCCTTTAGCGCCCAGATCGTCTCGGCGGTCTGGCAGCACAAGGCGTACCTCGGCATCGAGTCCATGCTGACCGACGAGGAGAAGGCCATCTATCGCCGTGGCCGCAACGCCAAGAGCCATGCGCCGCGCAGCTCGAGCGTGGCCGAATACCACTCGAGCACCGGCTTTGAGGCGCTCCTCGGGACGCTCTATCTGTCTGAGAAGTTCGAGCGCCTGCAGGAGCTCTGCGAGGCGGCCTTCGCTGTCATTAGCAAGGCTATGATGGAGGAGATCCACGGGAAAACGACGGAGGGAACGGAGAAACAATGATTAAAGTCAAATTACTCGACTACACGCCGGAGCCGGAGCGCGTCGTGGCCATGGCCGCACGCCTCTGCTACTCGGCATCCGGTGCGGAGGAGCTCGCAGAGCGCCTGAGCGAGGAGAAGGTACGCGAGATGGTCCGCAAGATGGTCAAGATCGGTCATGGCTCGACGCTTGAGCACGCTTCCTTCACCTTCGGCATCGAGGGTGTCTCGCGCGTCCTGACGCATCAGCTCGTGCGCCACCGCATCGCCTCGTATGACCAGCAGTCGCAGCGTTACGTCGCCGCGCACGGCTTCCAGTACATCACGCCGCCGACCATTGCCGAGAAGCCAGAGGCCAAGGCAAAGTACGCGGCACTGATGGAAGAGATCCGCAGCGTCTACGACGAGCTCACAGAGATGGGCGTGCCGAAGGAAGACGCGCGCTACGTCCTCGCCAATGCGACGGAGACGAAGATCCTCGTGACGATGAACGCGCGCTCCCTGATGCATTTTTTCAACCTGCGCTGCTGCAATCGCGCGCAGTGGGAGATCCGCGAGATGGCCTACAAGATGCTCGCCGAAGTCAAGAAGGTCGCTCCGACGCTCTTCTTCAATGCTGGCGCGAGCTGCGTCAACACGGGCCGCTGCCCGGAGGGAGAGATGACCTGCGGCAAGTTTGCTGAGATGATCAAGCTCAGAGAAAAGGATTGAGATGGAACAGAAGAAAAAGGCGCGCCCGCAGGAGCGGCGCAGCAGGAAATTCGAGAAGGAGGCTCCGCGCCGCAAGAGGCCGCAGATGGAGGCTGAGCCGAAGCGCCGCGAAGAGCCGCGCGAGCTGCCGGACGATGTGCTCGTCGGCCGCAACGCCGTGACGGAAGCGCTGAAGTCGGGGCGCGGCATCAACAAGCTCTGGATCGCGAGCGGCGACCGCGAGGGCTCTGTCGCGGAGATCGCGGCGCTTGCCAAGGAGCGCGGCATCGTCGTGCAGTACGTGGAGCGCGCTAAGATCGAATCGCTCGCGGGCGGGCATCGTCATCAGGGCGTGCTCGCCTACGTCGCGCCCGTGCCCTATGCCGAGCTCGACGACATCCTGAAGGCAGCCGAGGCGAAGGGCGAGGCCCCGTTCCTCGTCCTTCTCGATGAGCTCGAGGACCCGCACAACCTCGGCGCGCTCTTGCGCACGGCGGATGCGACTGGCGTGCACGGCATCCTGATCCCGAAGCGCCGCAGCGTCTCCCTCAATGCGACCGTTGCCAAGACGTCGGCCGGCGCCGTCGAGTACGTGCCGGTCGCGCGCATCGGCAACATCGCACAGACGCTCAAGAAGCTCAAGGAGAAGGGCCTCTGGGTAGCCGGTGCCGACATGGACGGTGAGAAGGCGTACTATGAGGCGGACCTCACGGGCCCGCTCGTGCTCGTCGTCGGCAGCGAGGGCCGTGGTATGAGCCGGTTGACCAAGGAAGCGTGCGACTTCATCGTCAGCATGCCGATGGTCGGCCGCATCAATTCGCTCAATGCGTCGGTGGCTGGCTCCATCCTCATGTACGAATCCATGCGCCAGCGCCTCCAGAAGAAGGGCTGACGCCTTGAGCTTTTGGGCGAAAGGGCGTATAATCTCATCTATAAGGGCTATATAAGGGCTACGTGTTTGTCACAGTAAAAGGAGAAAAGTGCGATGGAAGAAGCAGCAGACACGGATATCATGGAGGACATGTACCGCAGATACGAGAATCTGACGGACGAAGAGATCCTCCTGGATATCAAGGAACACAACAATAAGGTCGCACTGGATTATCTGATCAACAAGTACCGGAATTTCGTTCGGGCAAAGGCGCGTTCGTACTTCCTCATCGGTGCCGACCGCGAGGACATCGTCCAGGAGGGCATGATCGGCTTCTACAAGGCCATCCGCGACTTCCGCGACGACAAGCTCTCGTCGTTCCGCGCTTTTGCGGAGCTCTGCGTGACGCGTCAGATCATCACAGCAATCAAGACGGCGACCCGTCAGAAACACATCCCGCTCAATTCGTATGTCTCGCTCAACAAGCCAATCTACGACGAGGATTCGGATCGGACGCTCCTCGACATCATCTCAGGAGCCAAGGTATCCGACCCAGAAGAGCTCGTCATCAGCCAGGAGGAATTCGTCGACATCGAGAAGAAGATGGAGGAGATCCTCTCCGACCTGGAGTGGAAGGTGCTTATGAGCTATCTCGACGGCAAGTCCTATCAGGAAATCGCCGAAGACCTCGGCCGCCATGTCAAGTCGATCGACAACGCGCTGCAGCGCGTCAAGCGCAAGCTCGAGAAGTACATGGAGACGCGCAGCGACGACATCGACATCAACACGATCTACAAGGGACTTTCGTCCATCAACCGCCGCCTGCGCTCCGCCGACGGCGGCAAGGACGTCGCGCCCTGACTTCGCCATCATGACAATTCCATAAAGAGGGAACAGGTGACGCCGCAAGGCGCTGAAAAGAGAAGCCGGTCAAAGCCGGCGCGGTCCCGCCGCTGTAAGGGGAGCGAATCTGCATAGATATGTCACTGGATGAACATCTGGGAAGGCGCAGAGGAGCGATGAACCGAGCCAGAAGAACTGCCTGTCCGAAAATCACCGTTACGACCTGCGAGCGATGGGAAGGCGATTGCTATCAGCAAAGCTGTGTCTTTGTGGCACGGTTTTTTACGATAGGAAGGCTTTTTTCGCGTGCGTGCGAGGAGAGCCTTTTTTGTTTGGGTAGACTTATTCAAAGGAGGAAACACAATGAAACATTGGCAGAAGATGCTGGCAGCCGGCCTGGTGTGCACGGCTGCTCTCGGCTGGAACCAGACGGCGACAGAGGCGGCGTACCAGCTCAATCCGGAGGTGAAGCATGCGACGATGGCCCTGAAACAGGCATCGGAGATCGGCGTGCTCAAGTATGAGAATCCGGCACTCAAGGATATGGCCGATAAAGATGCCATTGTCGTCATGACATTTGGCACGACTTATAGGGACACGCGCGCCAAGACGATCGATGCGACGGTCAAGGCCATCGAGGCGGCGCATCCGGGTGTCAAGGTCGTGACGGCCTACACCTCACACATCATCATCGACCGTGTGGCGAAGAACGAGGGCATCAAGTTCCCGACGCCGGAGGAGGCACTTGATGCCCTCAAGGCAGAGGGATACAGCCGCGTGGCACTCGTCTCGCTCGATGTCATCCCGGGCATGGAGTACAACTACGACCTCGGCGTCTATCACAACTACAAGGACCAGTTCAAGAAGATGACGCTCGGCACGTCGCTGATGTACTGGCAGGGCCAGGAGGGCCAGGCCGACGATGTGACGCAGACCATCAAGGCGCTCGCGACGCAGTTCCCGAAGCAGGGCAAGCACGATGCCATCCTGATCATGGCGCACGGCACGCCGCAAGTCTCGAATGCCTATTACTCCGTCATCCAGGCCAAGATTGACGAGCTCGGCTACAAGAATGTCTTCGTCTACACGGTCGAGGGCTGGCCTTCGCTCGAGACGGTCATGCCGAAGCTCAAGCAGAACGGCATCAAGCACGTCACACTGATGCCGATGATGATGGTCGCCGGCGATCACGCCAACAATGACATGGCAGGCGCTGAGCCCGACTCGCACAAGTCGATCCTCGAAGCCGCCGGCTACAAGGTCGACGCCTACATCCACGGCATCGGCGAGAATGCGGCCATCCAGTCCCTCTACCTCGAGCGCGCCAACGATGCCTGGAATGCGCTCGAAGCGAAGTGATCGGCGTGATATTTTTCATGGCAGAGAGCTTCATTTTCCGCTATAATGGATGAGTCGAAACTCCGAGCGAAAGCACTCTAAGGATGATGTCTTTCATCTATGAGGCTGAGCCTGGGTCAAACCCACAGGGCAGTGCTGGAAATGGCACTGCCTTCCGTTTTTGAAAAGGAGCTATGCACCATGAAAAAACTATTCACACTGATGGCAGTCTGCCTGCTCGCACTCGTGAGTGGCTGCGGCGGCCAGCAATCAAGCTCTCCGGAGCTCGCTGATAAGGGCCCCGTGGAACTCCACGTCTCGGCGGCCGCGAGCCTGACCGATGTCATGAACGAGATCGGCAAGGCGTATGAGCAGGAGCATCCAGACGTCAAGGTCGTCTTCAACTACGGCAGTTCGGGCGCTCTGCAACAGGCTATCGAGAATGGCGGCGCGGCCGATCTCTTCTTCTCGGCTGCGCAGAAGCAGATGGATGCACTCGATAAGCAGGGCCTGCTCGCGGACGGCACGCGTGAGGACCTGCTGCAGAATGAAGTCGTGCTGATCGTGCCGAAGGAAGGCGGCAGGGGCATCACTTCGTTTGACGCGCTCACGGGCGATGCTGTCGCGCACGTCGCGCTCGGCGAGCCGAAGGGCGTGCCGGTCGGCCAGTACTCCGAGGAGATCCTGACGAAGCTCGGCCTCCTCGATGACATCAGGGCCAAGGCTGTCTACGGCTCCGATGTGCGCCAGGTGCTCGCCTGGGTTGCATCGGGTGAAGCCGACGCCGGCCTCGTCTACGCGACGGATGCTGCTGTCGAGCCGTCGGTCCGCGTTGTCGCGACGGCACCGGCTGGCACGCATAAGCCCATCATTTACCCGGCAGCTGTCCTCAAGGACACGAAACATCTCGATACGGCAAAGGATTTCCTGGCCTTCGTCTCGAATGATAAGAACAAGGAACGCTTTGCGAAGTATGGCTTTGAGGTGAAATAATGGAATACGCACCGCTCTTCCTCACAATAAAGACAGCTGTGGTGGCGACGGTGGTCACGTTCTTTCTCGGCATTGGCCTGGCTCTGGCCGTCGCGCGCATGCGGCGTTTCCAAGGGCTGGCCGATGCCGTTATTACGTTGCCGCTCGTCCTGCCGCCGACGGTCGTCGGCTTTTTCCTGCTGCTGGCCTTCGGCCGCCGCAGCGCCATCGGCAAGTTTCTCCTGCAGTTCGATGTGACCATCGTCTTCACCTGGAAGGCCGCCGTCATCGCGGCCATCGTCGTCTCGCTGCCCCTGATGTACCGCACAGCGCGCGGTGCCTTCGAGCAGCTCGACCCCAACATCGTCGGGGCGGCGCGCACGCTCGGCGTCTCGGAGTGGCGCATCTTCTGGCACGTCCTTGTGCCGAATGCGCGCTCGGGTATCCTCGCGGGTCTCGTGCTCTCTTTCACGCGTGCGCTCGGCGAGTTCGGTGCGACGATCATGTTCGCCGGCAATATCCCCGGCGTCACGCAGACGATGAGCACGGCCGTCTACGCGGCCGTTCAGGCGAATGACTACGGTCTGGCCTTTGACTGGGCCATCGTCATCGTCGTCTTCTCGCTCGTCTTTGTCACGCTGATGAACAACTTGATTGCACGGACGGGCGCGCCGCGGCGCCGGGAGGTTTGAGATGGAATTAGATGTCAAGATCGAGAAGGAACTGCGCAATTTCATCTTGCGGGCGGACTTCACGCTGCGCGATGAGGTCTTTGCCCTGCTCGGCGCTTCAGGCTGCGGCAAGAGCATGACCCTCAAGTGCATCGCTGGGCTCGAGCGCCCCGACCGCGGGCGCATCGTGCTCGACGGCCGGGTGCTCTTTGACAGCGAGCAGGGCATCGACCTGTCCCCGCAAGAGCGGCGCGTCGGCTATCTCTTTCAGAACTTTGCCCTTTTTCCCAATATGACGATTGCCGAGAATATCCGCTTTGTCGCGCGGGGCACGCGGCAGCAGCGCGAGGCACGCGTGCGCGAGAATCTCGCGCGCTTCGACCTCACGGAGCTCGGCAACGCGTACCCGATGGAACTCTCGGGCGGCCAGCAGCAGCGCGCGGCGTTCGCGCGCATCCTCGCGTCCGATGCGAAGATCCTGCTGCTCGACGAGCCGTTCTCGGCGCTCGACCATTACCTGAAGTGGAAATTGGAGCTGGAACTCCGCGAGGTGCTGAAGTCGTATGGCGGCGCAGCCGTGCTCGTCTCGCACGACCGCGGTGAGGTCTATCGTCTGGCAAGCCGTGCCGCTGTCATCGAGCGCGGCCAGATGCAGCCGCCGCACACGCGCGATGCGCTCTTCGAGAATCCGCAGACGCTCGCGGCGACGCTCTTGACGGGCTGCAAGAATGTCTCGAAGGCGGAGCGTCTCGATGCGCATCGTGTGCGGGCAGCAGACTGGCAGCTCGACCTGACGGTCGCGGCGAGAGAGCCGCAGTCCGTCGCGTATGCGGGACTGCGGGCGCACTTCCTCGAATACCGCGAAGGGGCGGAAGACCCCGCGCGCAACATCTTCTCGATGGAAGTCGCGGATGTCATCGAGGATACCTTTTCGTATCTCGTCATGATCCGGCGCGCCGGGCATCAGGCCAGCTGCATCCGCTGGGAACTGCCGAAGGCAGAGTGGAGGGCTATCAAGGCACCTGTGCTTTCGGTATACTTCCCGCCGGAGAAGATCATGCTGATGGAGTCCTGATGCCATGCCCGTGGCGGCGGGGAAAGTCTGCATGCAGATTGTTCGGCAAGGATAGGAGGGATTATCATGAAACGGAGACAGAAGGGAATTCTGGCAGTCATCCTCGTGCTGCTCGTCGGCGCGGGAATCTTTGCCTATCATCACCATGAGGAAGCGGCAAAGCAGGCGGCTGCGCGGGAGCTCACGCTCTCAGGCAATGTCGACGTGCGCGAGGTGACGCTCTCCTTCCGCGGGAGTGACCGCGTCAAGGACATCCTGGTCGAGGAGGGCGATACGGTCGAAGAGGGGCAGGTCCTCGCGCGCCTCGACACGGATGAGCTCAACATCAACTTGCGCAAGACGAAGGCTCAGATCGCGGCGCAGCAGAGTACGGTCGCGAAGCTCCACAACGGCACGCGTGCCGAAGAGATTGCGCAGGCACAGCAGCGCTACAAGGCAGCTGAGGCAGCTGCCTCGAACGCACAGGGCATCTACGAGCGCCGCCAGGCCGTCTACGACAGCGTGGAAGGCGTGAGCGAGCAGGATCTCGACAACGCCCGCTCACAGGCTGAAGCCAAGCAGGCGGAGCTTGAGGCGGCCAAGGAGGCCTTGCGCGAGGCTCGCAACGGCCCGCGCTCGGAAGATATCGAGGCGGCTGAGGCCAATCTGCAGGCATTGGAAGAAGAGCAGTCGCGCGAAGAGTATCTGCTCTCGCAGTACGAGCTGCGCGCCCCGATGAAGGGCGTCATCCGCTCGCGGCTGCTAGAAGTGGGCGACATGGCCTCGCCCTCGACGCCTGTCTTCAAGCTATCCTTGCTCGACAAGAAGTGGGTCCGTGCCTACGTCAAGGAGAGTGACCTCGGCCACATCTACGAGGGGCAGAGCGCCAGGGTCTTCATCGACAGCCAGAGGGACAAGCCAATCGCTGGGCAGGTCGGCTACATCTCGGATACGGCGGAGTTCACGCCGAAGACGGTGCAGACAGATGAGTTGCGCACAGCGCTCGTCTACGAAGTGCGCATCTACGTCGATGACGCGGAGAACGTCCTGCGCCTCGGCATGCCGGCCACCGTCAAGATTGCGCTCTGAAGCGGGGAGGTGGTCGCATGATGGTCATTGAGGCGAAGGGACTGACCAAGGTGTTCCCGCTCGAGGACGGCAGGGCAGTCAAGGCGCTCTGCGGCGTGGACCTCTCGGTGCCGGAAGGCCAGCTCACGGCGCTAGTCGGCCCGGATGGTGCCGGCAAGACGACGCTCATGCGCCTGATCTGCGGGCTGATGACGAAGACGGCAGGGGAGCTCGCGGTCGCCGGGATCGATGTGACGGCGGAGCCGCAGGCCGTGCAGGATCTCTTGAGCTACATGCCGCAGAAGTTCGGTCTCTACGAGGACCTGACGGTGCAAGAGAATCTCGCCCTCTACGCCGACCTGCACGGCGTGCCGCAGGATGTGCGGGAAAAGCGCTTCGCGCATCTCCTTGCGATGACGGAGCTCGCGCCGTTCACTGCACGGCTCGCAGGCAAGCTGTCGGGCGGCATGAAGCAGAAGCTCGGCCTCGCCTGCACGCTCGTGCGCTCGCCGAAGCTCCTGCTGCTCGACGAGCCGACGGTCGGCGTCGATCCATTGTCGCGTCGCGAGCTCTGGCAGATCCTGCAGCAGCTCGTGCGCGAGGAGCATCTGTCGGTCTTTGTCAGCACGGCTTACATGGAGGAGGCGGCGCTTTGCGAGATGGTCTACGTGCTCAACCGCGGCCGCTTCCTCAAAGTCGGCACGCCGCAGGCGTTGCGGCAGATTGCCGCGGGGACGTGCTATGCAGTCTGTCCGCCAGCGGGCATGCCGCTGCGCTCGCTGCAGAGCCGCCTGCTCGCAGAAAACGGCGTCCTCGACGCCGTGCCGTCGGGCGGCGTCGTGCGCTTCACCACGCGCGGCGAGCCGCAGCAGCTTCTAGTGCTCGCGCGCCTCGGCATCGGGGCAGAAGCGGTAGCGCCGCGGCTCGAGGACGGCTTTATGACACTCTTGAAAGAGGATGCCGCAACGGATGGAAAAGGCGATGGTCTTCCGGAGACGGCGGCCAATTTGGGGGCCGGTACCTTTTCGGCCGCGCCAGTGAGCGAGGCACCTGTCGAGATTGAGGTGCACGATCTCGTCCGGAAATTCGGCGACTTCACGGCCGTCGCGCACACCTCGTTCTCGGTGCACCGCGGCGAGGTCTTCGGCCTGCTCGGACCGAACGGCGCAGGCAAGACGACGACGTTCCGCATGCTCTGCGGGCTCTTGCCCGCGACGAGCGGCAGGCTCTCGGTGGCGGGCGTCAACCTGCGCACAGCGCGCATCGAGGCGCGCGCCAATGTCGGCTACGTCGCGCAGAAGTTCTCGCTCTACAGCAGCCTGTCGGTCTACGAGAACCTGCGCTTCTTTGGCGGGGCCTACGGGCTCTCAGGGCATCATCTCTTCGAGCGCATCGAGGCGGTCATGGCGGAGTTTCACCTGCGCGAGGTAGCGGATCAAGCGGCTGGCAGCCTGCCGGGCGGCTACAAGCAGCGCTTGTCGATGGCGGCCGCCCTCATCCACGAGCCGAAGATCCTCTTCCTCGACGAGCCGACGAGCGGCATCGACCCCTTGGCGCGCCGCACGTTCTGGCGCGAGATCACGGCGCTTTCGGAGCGCGGCACGACGATCATCATCACGACGCACTTCATGCAGGAGGCGGAGTACTGCGACCGGTTCATGATCCAGGACCACGGCAGGATGCTCGTGCTCGGCAGCCCCGCAGAGATCCGGCAGCGCATGCAACTGCCGGATGCGACGATGGATGACATCTTCGTCGCGATTGTCGAGCAGGCGCGCGGCAAGGCATCGGAAAACAAGGCAAAGGGGGCGGTATCATGACAAGTGGATTCTGGCGCAGGCTCATCGCTTTGACGCGCAAGGAGACGCGCGAGCTCCTGCGCGACAGCAGCAGCCTGGCGCTCGGCGTCGTGCTGCCGCTCGTGCTCATCCTGATCATCGGCTACGGCATGAGCCTCGATGTCAAGCAGGTGCCGACGGCTGTTGTCCTCGAGGACAGCTCGCCGTTTGCGCGGCAGGCCGTGCACTTCACGCAGGGCTCGGAGTATTTCGCGCCTGTATTCGTCTCATCGCTGGCGGACGGCGAGGCGATGATGCGCCGTCACGAAGTCGATGCCATGCTCGTCGTGCCGCCGGACTTCTCGGCGCGCTTTGCCGAGGGCCGGGCAGAACTGCAAGTCATCCTCAATGGCACGGAGGCGACGACGGCCATGAGCGCGCAGGGTTACTTTGAGGCAGGCATCCTTACATGGGCCGCTGGCGAGGGAGCAAGGTGCGGGGCCCATTCAGGCGGTATCGCCATCGAGTCGCGCATCTGGTTCAACGATGCGAATACGAGCACGTGGTTCTACGTGCCGGGCATCCTCATGCTCGTGCTGACCATCAGCGGCGTTTTCCTGACGTCCGTTGTCATGGCGCGCGAGTGGGAGCGCGGCACGTTCGAGTCGCTCTTCGTCACGCCGATGAAGATTCTCGAGCTCGTCCTTTCTAAGACGATCCCGTACTTCGTCATCGCCATGCTCGGCATGGTGCTCTGCCTCATCGTCGGCCGAGTGCTCTATGACCTGCCGATGCGCGGCTCGCTCGCGTTGATTCTCGGCGAGTCGATGCTCTATCTCATCGTGGCGCTAGCCATCGGCCTCGTCATCTCGGCGCTGACGAAGAACCAGTTCCTCGCCTGCCACGTCTCACTGATGATCAGCTTCCTGCCGTCTGTCGTCCTGTCGGGCTTCCTGTTCGATCTGCACGCTGAGCCATTGGCCATCCGCATCGTCAGCGGCCTGATCCCGACGACGTACTACCTCGAACTCATGAAGTCCCTGTTCCTGTCGGGCGATTACTGGCCGCTCATCGTGCGCGATACGGCCATCCTCCTGGGCTTCGCCCTCTTCTTTCTCGGCTGGGCCTTTTACATGACGCGGAAGAAGGTGGAATCATGACTGCCCTGATCCGTTTCTTCCACCATCTCTACTTCCTCTGCCAGAAGGAGCTGCTCTCTCTCTTCAAGGACCCGCGCATGCGCATCCAGCTCGTCATGCCGGTCATCATCGAGGGATTCCTGTTCGGCTACGCGGCCAACTACAACATCGAGGAGGTTCCCTATGCCGTCGTCGATAATTCGGGCACGGCCTCTTCGCGCGACTTCCTCGCGCACATCGCAGCCGCGCCGACCTTCTCGTGCACGGCTGTCTGCGGCAATGTGCAGGAGGTCAGTGAACTGATTGATGCGGGAGAGATCCTCGGGGCCGTCGTCGTCCCCGAGGACTTCGAGAAAAAGCTCCTGCACGGCGGCCAAGCCCCTGTCCAGGTCATCACGGATGGCCGCAACCCGATGATCGCCTCGATGGTCACGAACTACATCGCGCACATCGCAGCCGACTGGAGCGCGGCAGCGGGCTTCGCGCACGAGACGGTGACGATCGAGACGCGCACCTGGTTCAACCCGAACCATCTCTCGCGCTGGACCTTCCTGCCGTCGTTCCTCGCGATGATCGCCTTCGTGCAGGTCATGTTCCTCGCGGGCCTCTCGATTGCGAAGGAGCGCGAGCAGGGGACGTTTGACCAGCTGCTCGTCACGCCGCTCTCGCCGACCGAGATCCTCATCGGCAAGGCGACGCCGCCCGTACTCGTCGGTCTCTTCCAGGCCTTCATGGTCTTCCTGATCGCGCGCTACTGGTTCGACGTGCCCTTTGCTGGCAATCTCTTCACGCTCTTCCTGACGCTGTTGATCTTCATGGTCAGCACGACGGGGCTCGGTCTCTCCATCTCGTCGGTCGCCAAGAACATGCAGCAGGTGCTCGTTTACCTGCTCGTGCTCATGGTCCCGATGGTCCTGCTGTCCGGCCTTGTGACGCCAATCCACAACATGCCGGCCTTCCTGCAGGCCGTGACGTACGCCAACCCGATGCGCTTCGTCATCGACGCCGTGCGCCGCATCTACCTCGAGGGCGCGGGCCTTTGCGATATCGCCTGGGACTTTGTGCCGATGCTCGCCGTGGCGGCTGTGACCATGCCGCTTGCCGGCTGGCTCTTCCGCCACAAGACGACATGACAAAAAAGAGCTGCCAGAAGGCAGCTCTTTTGAAATCCCTGAGATCAGGGAGGGGAAGGGAAAGCTGATTTTTGCGATTGACTTCAGAAGAGGTTGTGCACGATGAGGTACGAGATTGCACCCATCAGGGCTGTGCAGGGGATGGTCATGACCCAGGCCACGACCATCTGGCGTGCAACATCCCAGTGGACAGCCTTGACGCGCTCAGCAGAGCCGACGCCCATGATGGAGCCGGAAACGACATGCGTCGTCGAGACTGGCAAATGCAGGAGTGTTGCAGAGAAGATGACGAGCGAAGAGTTGAGATCGGCTGCAAAGCCGTGGATCGGATGCATCTTGAAGATTTTGCCGCCGACGGTGCGGATGATCTTCCAGCCGCCGACACTCGTGCCCGCCGCCATGGCCGCGGCGCAGAGCAGCTTGACGATGTCTGGCACTTCCAGGCTGCCGATGAAGCCGCCCGAGAGCAGGGCCAGCGTGATGATACCCATCGATTTCTGGGCGTCGTTCGAGCCGTGCGAGAAGGCCATGAGCGCGGCCGAGAGAACCTGCAGGCGGTTGGCCGTCAGATTGACTCTTGCCGGCTTGAAGGAATGGCAGATGGCGAAGACGATCTTCATGAGGATGTAGCCGATGGCCATCGCTGCGACAGGCGAGATGACGAGCGACAGCACGATCTTGAGGATGCCCCAGCCGTTGAGCGCCGAGACGCCGACGGAGACGATGACAGCACCGATGATGCCGCCAATCAGGGCGTGCGAGGAACTCGATGGCATGCCGAACCACCAGGTCAAGAGGTTCCAGATGATGGCGCCGATGAGGCCTGCAACAATGATGACCTCATTGATCATCGATGCAGAGGTGACGATGTCGCCGCCAATCGTCTTGGCGACACCCGTCGAGATCATGGCGCCGAGGAAGTTCAGGACGGCCGTGCCGATGATGGCGACGCCCGGGCGTATGGCGCGCGTCGATACGCAGGTGGCAATGGCATTGGCCGTATCGTGGAAGCCGTTGATGAAGTCGAATGTCAGGGCGAGCACGACGACGAGGATGATGAGTGACGTATCAGGCATACTTCATCGTCACCTCTTTGATGATGTTCGAGAGTTCCTCGACCTTGTCGGACGTCTCCTCGAGCGTCGCGAGGATGTCCTTCCAGCGGATCACGTCGAACAGATCCTTCTTGCCGTCGAAGAGCTCCGAGATCTCCTTGCGGTAGATCTGGTCAATCTCCGACTCGAGCTTGCTCAGGTGATCGGCGCGTGCCATGAGTTCCGCTTCATTGCGGTCGATGTTCTTGAGCAGCGAGAAGAGGGCCTTGAGCTCATCGGCCATCACGACAATCTGCTCCATGATCTTGGCAGCCGATGGGATCAGGCGATCGATGTGGTATATGCTCAGGCGCATCAGAGCGCCCTGCAGGCAGTCGATGCACTCTTCGAGGTGGCAGGTCAGCCGATAGAAATCCTCGCGGTCAATCGGTGTGATGAAGATGACGGAGAGCTTGTGGATGATATCCTGGTTGATCGCATCCGATTTGTGCTCGAGCTGGACGATGTCGTCGAGATGCTGCGGCAGTTTTGAGATGTCGGTCATGGCTTCCTGCGCGATCAGGGCGCCACGCTGGAAATTCTCGGCATTCTCCATCAAGTAGTCAAAGAATTCTTCGTGCTTGTTGCTGATACTGAACATTGGTAATCCTCCTTTGTATTTGTCTCTATTCTAGCAAGTGGAGCAGAGCGGATTGCGAAGGATAGGTTAACTTCTTGTAAAGATTCATGAGAAACGAAAGACCAGCCGTGCTTCAGAGGCACAGCTGGTCTTTGTCCGTTTCCTGTCGATTTTTGTGATGTGGCGCTTCAGTGAATCTTGGCGTGCTCGCGGATGAAGCTCTCGATGTTGGCGAGATGCGGATTCCTGCGCAGTTCGTCGGGGGCGTAGGTGATCAGCAGACTGCCGGTCGGCAGCGATACGACGGCGTCCTCGATGCCTTCAAAGGAGCGGAGGAAGGATGTGACTTGCCCGGCGAGCCTTGCATTGCCGGCGAGGGCGAGGTTGTAGACGCGGATGCGTCCCGGCAGATAGCTGGCGATATCCGTGCCGGCGAGGAAGGCGTGCAGCGAGATATGCTCCGCCTTGTCGGCTGCCCGGTGCGCCGTCTGGCCGATGATCTCCTTGGCATCATGCTTGAGCTTGCCCGCGTGCTGCAGGGCGTGCAGGATGGAGAGCACGCCCCAGACGGCGCCAAAGGCGATGTGGGCTTTCTTGCCGGTGAAGATCGTGGCGATGGTGGCCAGACCGCTGACGGTCAGCGGCAGGCCCAGGGGCATTTTCTTGAGTGCTTGTTTCATCGATGATTCCTGCTACTAAAAACATAGACAACAATGTGCATGTCTTAGAAAAATTCCTTATTCATCGTGTATGCTTTTGTCCAGGCAAGCCCTGAGACTACTCACAAGTTCTTGTACACTCCAAAGGCGTTGGCCGTATTCCTTGCTAGGCAAGGCAAAGGCCTGTTCCCGACTAGCCATCGGTACATTTATGAAATGCGCGAGCGTGAATCAGGCAATGCGATAATCCTTCGTATCGCGCAGATTCAGCGCTGCATTCAAATCGCGGTCTTCCTTGTAGCCGCATGCAGGACAGACGTAAGTGCGGTCTTTGAGT
>OCTW011547425.1_pt1 | contig 32382 bp, 27 predicted proteins | sample 1539671 | NCBI WGS metagenome assembly OCTW01 (sample SAMN02144230, study PRJEB22623) | gut metagenome | biome: sheep rumen | host: Ovis aries | place: New Zealand | reverse complement strand
GCCCCCCGCCGGTACTAGAATCTGGGTATGTCGAATATTGTTGAGATGGCGTGCTTAATGCGGTTCTTGCATATAGTACGTACACCTGATTTACGGTTGGATTATTATTCTCTGTCCAAGTAACGTTCCCTTTCAGGGTGACGTTTCCATTATCATCAACAATAAAATTGTTGCCTACGTTTATGGATCCGCCAAAAGCACCTTTACTCATTCGGACGGTTCCATCTCTCATAACATAGAATGGAGCAGCGCCGGGTGTCTCGGCTCCTACCCAAATTGCGTAAGCAGAAGCTGTGTTTTCGCCAGATGTATTCAAGGCGACGTATGTAGTATTGGCGCCGCTGTAGAGTAAGTTATCTCCGATTTTCCATCCACCGATCGAACCCTCGGTAGAGTTGATCTTTCCACGTACATAAACATCGCCACCCATGGATACGTAGAAGTTAACATCCTCCGGCATACCATCGCTATCCAAAACAAGTTCTCCATTCTCAATAAATGATGGAGTTACAGTAGTACCGCTTGTTGTGTAGATAGTGCCTTCTCCTGCCGCGAACCCGTATTCAGGGTGAAGCATCATACTGCCGCCATTATCGCTTTGTAGCAGGAACTGAGAGTTGTGTAACCATGCGCCGGTTTCGTCCACCTTAAATTGCATTACGCCATTATCAGTGGTATTCTCAATGATAAGATTGTTTCCTACTAAGAGCTTACCTGCGATTACGTCGGCATTGACACCGTAGTAAGAACCGTTCTCCGTTTTAAAATACCCAATAGCCAGTTTTGCGGAGTTCCAGTTATCATCCGTCATGGCTATCATTCCGTTTACAATACGAAGTTCTATATTCTTATCTTGGTTCGCATCTGTGACACCGCCGTTTACACGGATCCCAGCGCCATCAATTACGACGCTTTGATCAGAAGCTCCAAGAATAGTGTTCTTGGCGGCGTCCAATGCTCCACTCATGAAGCGGTCAATATCGCTCTGTTTACTGACTGTTCTGTTATATGTATACTTCGAAGCATCAAAGTTACGGCTCGAAGAATAGCTTTGTTCAATCATATCCTTCAGCGTATTAACCTGATCATGCCTCTTGAAGTGATTAGAGAAAACAAGATCTAATGATTCGTGTTCGTCAAAGTGCACTTCCAACTCTATTAGGTATGGCGTTATCAAAATGCCGTGCGACAAGTTAAGATGGATTCCTTTACCGAGTTGCAGGGCGTTTCTAAACGGCTCGAATTCCTTTGCAAATATAAAGTTGCCAGAATCGACAGAAAATTCGTAGGTAGGAGAGGCCATATCCTTCAACTTGTCTTTTGCAAAATCGTATAACTCAAGCTGTACAGAATACTTTTCAAAGCCACTTACGCTGGCAGATAAAAATGACACAGTGTCAGATCCGCCTGTAAAGCTGGCAGAAGTGCCTTCTCTTGTGACAACATCACCATCGCTAACCTCATGGATATCTGATGTGAAATTACTGGATTGCCCGTACATAGTTAGCGTAGCAGAGTACCTGGTTTCATTCTTAGCAACAGTCTTACCGAGATACGCAGTGAATACAAACCCATTCCCAGTTGTATTACGTTCAAGCACTGCTCGAATGATGTCTCCTGTAACACTGGTCGGCTCATTTCCCCCGCCCGTATATGTCAACTTGCCGCCGTCCATCGCATACATAATCTTTCCATACTCTTCTGACATCGTAATTTCCGAAATAGAAGAGTTAGCGATAGCGACAGAGGCTGTTGAAGTATCCATTATGATTACTTCTGTTCCATCGCCAGAGAAATCCGATGATACAAAAGTCTCTTCTGTTAATGTGCTTTCTATAATATAATTTGACAGAGACTGCTGTTCGGCATCCGTAAAGTAGTTATCGAATTTAAGCTGAGATACAATACTCTTAATTTCAGAGTCATATGCTTCCATCTCTGAATTAAGTGTATTAATTTGCGTTTGTATTTCGTTGATCTTACTATCCTGTGTTGCGATCTGCCGGTTAATGTTCTCTAATTCCAAAGCTCGTGCCGCTTTGCCAGCGTCTGTTATCTCCATCGCCTGAGCTTGAAGAGTAATGCTCTGATTGTTGAGATATCCGGTCTTAATACCTTCAGCATCCGTTTTCTTAGCTTCTGCCAAAAATATCTGAGCTTGTCTCGAACTAACCAAAGAGACTAATCCATAATACATTTCCTGTCGAGCAAGAATGTCCGCCTGCCACTGATTCCATTTTGCGGCAAGAGCGGGAGGTATATCTCCGTTAGCTATAAAGTAATCAAGATTGTATAACCAGTTTGTCCCTATCGGATTGATAGAACGAATATCTAAATCATCTTCTCCGTAAGGACTAATTGCTGTCACAATCTCGTCTGTCAACTCTGATACGGTCACTTCTTTAATCAGATTGTCGAAATCAAGATAAATAGGAAGCGTGTCATATTGCTCATCGATATCGTATACATTAATAGACATTTCGTATGTATCAAACACGAATACACAGCGGTACTTTTCTGGGGCTGTGTTATAAGCAAAATCTAATAAGTAATCATCATACTGATCGAATGTTCGATATTTGCCGATTAGAGTAGGGGACACGTATCCTATTATCCACCCCGGCATGAGCTCAATCATCCTTCCGAGAACAGTATTGGTCGGACTGGCTGGATCCCAGAAGTCATGTGTCCCTTCCTCAAGAAAGAACATCTTCTTTTCCCATTGCTTTTCTAATGAATAAGCTTGCACATGGATAACATCTAAAGAACCATCGGAAGACATCTCTGGCGACTCAATGATATAGTTGCCATAGGCTTTTGTGTGGATGATTTTATATCCGCTAATCTGCGAGTATATAGGATTCTCCACCATCTTCCCGTCTGACTCAATCGTCGCCGATACGTCGAAAGCCATTTCGCTCGGCTCTGAGAATTTAATACGAATCGATAAATCAGAGACGCCGGAGATGATTCCTACTGTCTCTCTATTGAGTGTTTGAAGGAATAGAGTAGGCGTTTCGGGGCGACCGTATGAGTCAAACGGTATATTCGAAAAATCTAAAAACATACAGCCTCCTTATGCTCCTACATTGTGTAATGTTCGTCCTTTAATGGTACAAGTGCCATTCCCAATTATTTCTAAGTTATTCTCTCCCGGAACGAGCCGGAACAGATTCCCGTTAAAGCCAGAATATATATCAACGTTACCGGCGCTGTGAGTAATCACGCCAGAACTATTATCAATCGTTAATGTGGTTGCCGCAGAAGGCAGCCCATCTATCTGAAACACCCTGTCGTTATCAGAGTGATTGGTAATTTGAATCTTTGTTACACCGGATTTTTTCGAGTATTCGATCACTGGACGCAAATATTCTCTCACTGAAGAATCGTTATTAAAAACCGTGTTCGTTGTGCCTGATACTGTGATCGCCTTAGAGAATGGTATACCATACGCGTATGGACAATCACACGTTACGGTCGCCTTAAAAGCGTAAGGTATCCATCCGAGTGTTAGTGGTTGTAGCTCTGTTATAAGACAACGGAATTGTACATGAGATAAATCTTCCTGATCAATGGATAGCCATTGATATTCCTGATATCCAGTAAGCCACATAGCGATTCTTTCCAAATCAAACCTATCCAGCGCATCAAACCCGCCGAATATAAAGTCAAACTTTAGTGGTTCTTCGTGATAATTAACCCCGTGATGTATTGGCTGTACCCGGTGCGGGATTCTCGTTTCTATAATGGAGGCTATGTTTCCAAAGGATACGTCATCCTGTCCTTCATTATCAAAGTCATATATCATCATGCCGTACTGAACAGACGACTCTCCTGCGAACGTAAATTCATATGCGTTGAACATGTTTCACCTCCTACTAAAGAGGGGCGTCACGCAGACGCCCCAGAAACATTCTTTTATCGTTTTATATTCAATTGCTTTAATACTTCATTTGTGAAGTCTCTTGTAATACGCTGGTGTTCTCTTATATTATCTTCTGACGTTCCTGTAATATAAGTATCACCAAAGCTAATATTATATGCCTGCGCATGTTTGACATTTCCAAACGCGCCAGTATCAAACGCGAGATTGTTAAATAAGCTGGATGCGGAATTAGTCATAACGTCGCCGATTCTATCCGCAACAGAAGAAGCGAAATCAAGAAGCCGCATAACACCAGCCTCTCTTCTCTTATCGAGGACAGCTTCACCCTTTTCGAGTTTAGCCATCATTTCGTTCTGTTTCAGCGTGCCGGCATCGCCAACAATACCACCCTTGTGATATACGTCGTAGAATACCCTGCCGATATTCTTAACGTTGAACGGGTCGTGTTGAATAATCCATCTGCCGCTCGGATCCTTCTCAATTAACATCTGATATTTGCTATACAGCTCATTGGCATATCTTTCATTTTCCCGCGCTAAAGATTCAGGGTCTTTTGACGTACTCCATGCCTTGCTGTTCGCTTTCATCTTCTTCGAGATACTCTGAATACTCTTGAGTTTCATAGTGTCATCGAGCTCTCTTGTGGCGTTATTTGTATCTGCGTTATATCCAGTTCCATTAACATCATATAGACGTTCGGCTCCGATACCAGCATGTCTGACATACCACTCGCCGGACTTCGGCTCATAGACCGCATGGATACCATATTGGTCGAGCATCTCAGCCAAGCTTTCATTAGATGGGTGAGTATAGGTGTGTTCACCGTTTTTCCAATCCGCAGAATTCTCTTCCATCTGATTGATGATAACTCTGATAGCCTCTTCATCTGTAAAGGATTTATCAAAATCTTTGCGCGGAGAGACGATGTAATGGATTGCGTCTTTTTCAACTTCCTCGATCTTATTCTTAATCTCGTCGATTTGAGCGCTGATGGAATCAAGAATTTCTTTGGCCGTTCCACCGAGTTCCTGCGCTACCTTAATAGCCGCCTCGTATGCAGACGTAATCTCCTTGTTTAATACAGATCCGCTTTCATAGTTGTAATCGAGAACCTCGTTATAGGTATTGCTCCAGTTGTCACTGGTGTCGTTGTCAAGATAATCTACTGCCATCCTGTACAACTTCTCCTTGGAAGAGATGGTTTCTTCAAGCGCCTTGATTTCCTCGTCTTTTTCTTTCTTATACGCATCTTCCATCTTATCCAGCATATCTTCCTGGCGGTCCATTGCGTAGTCATTCTGTTTATCTGCGAGGTCGGACTGTATGTCAGCCAGCTGTTCTTCCAGCTTTATACGCTGCGCTCTTGCTGATCTACTGTCATCAAGTGACAACGCTTGAATCTGTGCTTGAATCTTAGCGGCTTCCTTAACTTTATCATTGACGCTCTTCTGGTAGTCATTTTCTTCCTTCGTCGCCTTAAGAGATTCCTTTTTCAGGTCGATGATATCAGAGTACGTATCTTGAAGTTCTTTTAACTTATCGGTCTGCTTCTTGATCCTATCCTCAAGCATTTCCATAACGTACTTAATAAAGTCGTCCATGCTATCCTTGAGATCATCAAGCTGACTCTGGCGGTCTGACAGGAAGTTCTTACTGTTCTGATCAATCTTACCAATACCATCTGCGGCATTTTCGGCGATAGAACGGAACGCGTCGAGATTCCACATCATATTAATATATTGTTTGTCAGTCAATCCCATATTCTTGAGCAATTCGGCGTTCGCATAAACTAAGCCCCATGTGCCATCTGTTGCAGCCATGGTTGCATAAACGAGGTTCTGCAACTTCGCAGAGTCCTCTGTGAGCAACGCTATCTTAATCTGCTCAAGGTAGGTGAGAGCACTTTGTACAGCCGCCTCTTCGGTCTTAGCCTTAATCACATCGTTGATATTCTCTTCGTTGATCTTCAGCATACCGTTTTCATCTTCGAGGTACTGCATGTACTTCGGCCCGAGTTCTATGAGCTCCTGGAATGTATCTACAGTAATGAAACCGCCGTTTTCTGCGTACTCATCTGCGGCGGTATGCAGGGTAGAGTAGACCTTTTGAATCTCATCTACAACATCACTTGCACGATCGACAATGTCATTCAGAGCGTCAATCATATCCTCGCGTGCTTTATCAACCGCATCGGCGGCTTCGTACCACGCATCCTTAAGCTTTAGGATTTCTTTACTATACTCAGAGTAGCCCAGATCGCGGTATACTTGAATCTGTTGCTCAATCATTTCCTGCTGAGCCTTCAGATTTCCAAGAATATAACTCTGCGCGATCTCCATTTGATGCCGATCTCCATTGTCACTCATAGATTCGAACATATGTTCGTATGATTTTTGAGTTAGCTCGAACTGCTCTTGCAATTCTTCATACAGCTTCACTTGAGCTTCCAGCTTATCTTCTTGGAGATCCCACCATTTCAGACTTAGCTCACTGACTTCATCGCTCGTATCAGAGAATCCGTACTGACGATACTTATCGGCTTCTTCATGAATGATCTGCTGTTGCTTATCAAGGTCGGCGATCCAACGTTTGAGATAACGCTCTGCGCTACCGGCGTTAGATTCACGGATATCCCGCTCCATCCATTTTTCGTTCAACTTCGCGGAATTCTCGTAATCTTCGATCATCTCGTCGTAAGTCTTCTTGATGGCTTCCGCTATTTTATCGTTGTAGTCATACCATTGTTTCTTCAGGTCGTTGATGTACTTCGAGTTCTCCGCCGCACCTTCTTTTCGATATTTATCGGCGTACTCATGAAGCTTATCCTGTGCCTGCTTGTATAGACTGATAATGTCGTCGACATTAGCATGTTGTTCCAGAGCAACATCGGCGGCGGCATTGAATTCCTCGATTGCTTTATTCAGCTCTTCTTCGAGTTTCTTGATTGCCTCTTCGAGCTTCTCGGCGGACTTCGACGAAGACGAGGAACTTTTGCTAGACGATTTGCTCGATGATTTCGACGAACTCTTGCTAGAAGATTTCGACGATCTCTTGCTGGATGACTTACTGGAGCTGGATGAAGAACTCTTCTTAGAACTCGAAGAGCCGCTGGTTGTAGCACTTATACCAGAACCAGAGCTGAAAGCAAGCCCGCCATCCGCGAACGCTTTCCCGCGAACGCCGGGTAGCCCCTTAAGAAGTTTCTCTGTCTTCCGGTTGTCGAATACTATATCTCCCTTTTTAAGATCAACAAATTCCGCACCGCTTTCTCCGACAACATAATATCTTCCGTCAGAAACAACAAGTTCTCTTCCGAGCTCTCCGACGAGGACATTTTTTCGGCCTAGCATAGTTGCGCCTCTGGCGGCTGCGACACCGCCATATGCTCCACTTCCGCCTTTAGCCATGCTCTTTGCTCGTGCAGTAGCGGTATTGATTGCACGAGTGATTGTCTGTTGGATGTTCACTCTTGCTGTGACGGAGAACGATTTGTTCGGTATCTTTAATGCAATTACAGAGCGGACTCTACTTACAGCCTGTTGAGCATTTGCTTGTACGCCGAATATCTTATCAGCGATCTTTGTCGAGGCAAGTCCGTTTACCTTATTAGTAGCCTCCTCTACTCCTACCGCGTTAACGGAGAATGGTTTATCTCCTATTTGCAAGTTTGCGGCAAGCTGCAACTTGCTTATTACTGAATTAAGTGTATCCCCCGCAGACGGGCCGCCGACTGAGAACGAAAAGTTAATTGGCTTTGGAGCAAGATTCTCTATAAAATTTATAGAATCTTTAACTTCACTATCATTCGGTTTGAATAATATATCAACAATTGGATTGCTAGATATTGCCTGCTCGATGATATCGTTTAAATCGCTACTGTTATCTTTCTTGAATTTATACGGTATTTCTATCGGTTCGCCGCCGGCATCGGCAATCTTTTGATTAATATCGTTTAATTGAGCTATAGCCTGATCAAAGTTAAAAGTATAACTTCGCTCGCTCTCCGGTGTCTCATACGCACTTTGAATAGCATCCTTAAGGTCTATAGCTTTCGAGTATAACTCTTCAAGATTTCCAGACGAAAATCTCGGCTCAATCGCACTAATTTGCGTGTCTATCTCTTGTATCTGCGAATCAATCTCAGACGTGTCCATCCCGACTGGTATTTTACTCTTCTGCTGAACAAGCTCATCTCTTTTCGCTCTCAGATCTGTCAGGGAACGGAATGCCTCTTCGTTCCCGTGCATAGATATATAAAGTTCGATTGTCTTTTGGTCGGCACCCTCAACCTGAGTCAACGCGTCTAACAATCCGTCCAAGGTGGTGAAGTCAACATTCTCCAGCCCGAACCTTGTGTTCGCAAGATCGTTAATAGAGTCTTTTGTATTGCTGATCTCCTGATTGAGCGTTTCGATCCCTTTTGTATCCGTAGTTAGCGACAGCTTAGCTTCTTGAGATTGAAGATCTTCCATCAGTTTGGTTATCTCAGGAGTCCCTTCACCCCTGATTTCTACGGTGTATTCGCCTTTGTTTTCTTTTAGGCTGTCTACAATATCCTGCCCAACCTGACTTGGATCTACAACCTTGCCGCTCGAATCAATAACATCAACTCCGAGAGCCATCCTAGTATCTTGAGGCAATGCCGCAAGTTCCGCTCCAACTTCAGATATATTTTTAGATATACTTTCTTTCGAAGCCTCAGACGCTGTTTCGAGAGAATTCCTAAGTTCATTATATTTGTTAGCTATGTTCATACCGTTGGATATATCAAACGGATCATTGAACTTAAACTCTTCCTTCGCGTACATGTTGACAACGCCGATCCAGGCTTCGAATGCGTCGGTTGTCATATTGAGCGCTTTCGCAGATTCTTCGATACTTGCGTTGTCTAAAAGCTTATATTGTCCATCTTCTACGATTACTTGTCCAGCTTCCTTTAATTCTTCTAACCCGGCTTTTACACCTTCCAACGGATTGTCGGATGTAAAATACTTCTCAAGGGTATTCGAGATATAAGCCCCGGCGTTTTCGACTTCGCTTTCCGGAACAAGCATTTTAAGAGCCATTTGATACTGAACATTCCCAACGCCAGTTTGTCCGCTTTGCTCAGCCTGCTTGATGATATCCATCCCTGCAAGCATATCACTGGACGCAACATTAGAATTGTTCGAAGCAGATGTTTGCTTGAACGCTGTATATGCGCTACTCATTTGTTTGAGTTGACTCATATAAACGTTATACATTCCAATGTTTTCAGATATTTGCTCGTTTTCAGATTGCAGTTCTGAGATACGGTTCCTGATATCATCGGTCATCCCGCTTGCGGCGGCTTGTGCACGAAGATTATCCATCTCAGCTATGTTCGAGCTAAACCGTATAGAATCCAGCTCTTTCTGTTGGTTGATGGATTCTTCTGCGACTTCAGCTCTAGCTTTTGCTAGTTCGTGTGCTTTCTGCACATTAAGAGTCACATAGCCGTTCTCGTAATCAATCGCTCTGGCAAAATCTGTAGACGCAGCGATTAGATTCTTATATGTATCAACGTCTAAAGCTCCATTGTTTTTAGCAACATTCTGGACTGCTGCACCGAAGGCTTCTCCCATGGACGCTTCAGTAAATGCGTTTTGCGCTTTCTGAAGCTCTTCCGCCGCTCTGTATGTTGTATCTGTTACTGATCCACTAATTTGTCCGTATTGATATAAAGAGTCTAATAGCTGATCGATAGATATTCCATATTCGTCGGCAGACTTCTTTAACGAGTCGAACCCAGCTTTCATATCTGGGTCTTTTAGAGAATCGCTTTCGTAAAGGGCGAGAAGTTCTTTTAACTGACTAAGATTCAAACCTTGAAGGACACTTTCTGCTCCTTCCGCTTCTTCGCGAGCTGACGCAAGTGCCCCATCTTTACCAAGATAATGCATAGCTTCGCCGGTTGAAATTGCGGTGTCACCAATATCCGCTATCAATCCACGTATCTTTTTCCCATCTACTTCTACACCTTTTGCGTCGATCTTCAATAGTTCGTCAGCTGACCAGTCACCATCTTTCGTGGCGATATCTATTACTTTGCCGATATAATTCTGGACGGATTGTGGTGAGAGTAACTCAGCTCCGTCTTTTGTTTGTAGCATAGGGGAGTAGGCTATTTCAATTTCTTTCCCATCAATATCAAACGAACTGGATCCCCCAAAAACAGTAGAGATAGAACCCTCCATCTCTTTTATGTAAGAGTTGGCGTCTTTTCCTTCTGCTTTCGCATACTCAGAAAGAACCCCACGGTACTTGTTTAGATTCTTCTTAGTCCACTCAAGAACCTGCCTGTTATTCAGATCTATATTGCCAAAGACTGTCTTACTAGGATCTATCCCTTTTGATGTTACGTCATAAAAGAGTTGTCCATACTCGTTAATCGCATCTTTATACGCTCCTATTCCAAGTGCTTTCTCTGCGGTTTTTAAATCTTTAGGTGCTTTGACATTTATCATATCTTCAATGTCAAGATCTAATTTTTGTTGCTTGAACGATTCTTGTATGGCTTTATATTGACTGTCAAAATAACTTGAAACACCAGAATCCTGCCCGTATCTATTTCCAAGTAATTTTTTTGGGTCTACTTCTAAAACACCTTGCCATGCGTTTCTTATCGCATCTGCCCTTTGTTCCTCTGTTTCATATGTACCGCTAATAGCTTCCTGCATCTTTGTAGATGCATTAGCCATCTTTGTAGATGCCTCGCTGTATTTATCATCGGCTTGTATGGTCGCTTGTACGGCGGATCTGTAAACATCTAACTCTGTCGATACTCCATCTAACGACTCACGCACATTGGTAAAAATACCAGCTACGTTTTCCATTGGGGATAGCGTCTGAGTTATGTCTATTCCCTTCATGGCATATTCGCCCTTTAGGGCATTCAGATCGTTTGTAAGAGAACTGATAATAGCTTCGGCTTCTGAAGGATCAGCTGTTATCTTAAACCCGAATTCGCCAGTTCCGGTTGCACTCTTCGTAAAATCGACACCGGTATACTTTGAAGCGATATCTTCAAATGATTTAATTAAGTCTTTGTTTTTCGGATCGATAACCCCGACACTTGCAAACTGGTTTTGTAATGTACTAACGCGCTGTTTCGCGTAGTCTATCTCTTCCTTGTTTTCAGCCAGGAACCGATTTGCTTCGGCTTTTTGTAATAGGTTTATTTGTTTCTCAGCAGAGGCCGCACTTGACCCCACGAGATTTAATCCAGCCGCTTGAGCTCCGTAATTTTCTACTATGTCTTTTTGAATGGCAGACAGTTGATTGAGAGCCGCAGTTCTTTCATTCGCGTCTTTTGCATTAGACAATGCTTCGTGGGCGCTGTTAATCTGTTGCTGGTAGTCACCAATCCTCTTTTGGGAGTCTGCGTAATCCTCAGCGTTCGCACGAGCGCTTTCCATTTCCTGAGAAGTGGTGAACAGAGCTTCGTGCATTTGTCCAAGAGCATAGGTTACGCCTTCGATTGCCACTCCAACCATGACACCTTGAAGAGCCCCCATAGCAACATTCAGCGCTTTTGTTCCAGCGGCTGCGAGCTTTGTTTTAGCCCCTAATTTCTCAAAATTAGTGGCCTGCTCCGCATAACTCTGCACAGTGATAGGGGCGCCAGCTTTTTCCTGCTGTTCAACATACTTATTAAAAGCCTGGTTCTCTTTGCGCATCTGTTGCATACGCTTCTCATTCTCTTTAAAAAGGTCAGAACTCCCCATTCCTTTTTTAGACAATGATTCATTGGCTTTCGCAAGCTTATTGTAATTTTCGATAGTTTCATCTATCTGAGCCCCAGCAGCCTTATTACCAACACCATTCCAGAACGAATCAAACCATCCACCAATTCCAGAACGAATGGTTCCGCCGATAGATTTGGACTCCTTTATGGAGGCGGTAAGATCTCTCACACCAGCCGCCATCACTCCAAATGACGACTTTTTATTAAAGCTTAATCCGCCGGTCGCAGAATAAGCAAAAAGTCCTTGATCGTTCTTCACTACATCGGCGATCTGTTTAAACGCCGTAAATCCACCAACAGCTAATGCTGGCGTGCTGAAAAAGTTCGTTAATTTACTAAAGCCGTCAAGGAGTCCTGTGATTCCCGACAGCCCACCTTTCACCACATCACTACTAAGAATGGACTGCGAGAAGTCTTCCCATGTGGCTTTTAAAACCGCAATTCTACCTTGGATAGAGTCGAGATACTTCTCATTTTCTGCTAGTGCTGAACCGGCGGAATTTGCAGAGGTTTCCATAGCTCGTTCGGCGATGTCGAAGTTCTCGATTATGGCAGCAGTAATGTTCGCATTCCTTTTTCCGCCAATCTTTTCGAGGATGTTTGCCTGGGTTAAGTCGGATAAACTATCCCATACTGTCGACAAGTCTTTCAGGATTTGATACGTTGATTTGTATTCGCCATTCATATCAACAATATCAACACGCCCACCGGTGAGAGCCTTTAATTCACCGCGCAGCTTTGATACTGATTCCACCATACCTTCAGACGATTCGCCGGCGTCTTCGAGTTCTGTTTTCGAGGAACGAAGGTACATAGAAATCGTTTTGAGGGTGGTTCCTACTTTTTTCGGATCTTGTGCCACTGTATTAGCGGCGGTAATAAGCCCGATAGATTCATCTAAGTTGTTATTGCCTGCGGCAAGGGCGGATGCTGATCTTTGAAGAGCTTCACCAATGCCATCACTGCTCCGTAATAATTACAGGTCGCTACACCCATAAGACACATATGTGTCCTCCGAGTTTCCCCGGAGCGTAGACTATATCTTCATCCGTTTAGGATGCTTACCACTGTACCGCCAAACACTTGCGGTAACTTAGTCGTTGAACCTTTTGCTGTTCGCAACTTGGATGCTGATTGCCCATTAATAAAGTGCTTAGGATTTAACCATACACCATCCGTTCGTTTCTTTTTACTTTCGTAGCATTCACGCCTGAACATTTTTCAGTCCTACGTTGTAGCACGAACGGCTTTAGGGGTTCCCAGCAGTTCAATAAGGATTTGTTACGCACATTCCTGTACGCGCCATCTAGCTGTTAAATGGCAAAATTGTTCAATCTGTTACTTCCCTTATTTCTAAGGTACTGACCGTAGAGAAGCAATAAAAAAAGACCTATAAGGTCTACGCTTCTCTACGGCGGCTTGTCATTTCTGGCAAACTCTTACATTTCATTTTTCGGATTATAGTGTAAGTTCGGACTGTATATTCACCCTTCTGTTACGCAACAGGTAGGGGAGTAGCTTCAGCCTGCATGTTACCATGTAGACCCCGCAGTCTCTCAGGATTCAAAACATTTATTATCTTTTCTTTTATCTCTTCATCTGATAAATAGTACGGCAATCTTAGTAATGTAATATCTTTTTCTTTACAGTAATTATCTTTTAAACGATCTCTTATGACGGTTTCTTTATAACCAATGTCTCCTCCAAAGTAATCTATTGGTTTATAATGCTGTTGACCGTCATATTCGATTAATATTGGTTTTTGCTCGTTTACATGAATAGCAAAATCAAAGCGTAGCTTTCCTTTGTAAAAACAGTCGTCGAAAGCATATTGTTTGTCATAACTAACTTTAAGGCTGTTTAAAATACTCTCAACGAATATTTCTCCTGATGACTTAATGCCGCAACCGCAAGACGCTTGTCTAGCGTTATTTAATTTTGCAGGTAATGCCTCGAATTCTTTATGGCATATAGGGCATTCACAAATCCATAACCACTGTCCAGCTTTGTTCATTTTAGACTGCCTGATAAATCTAATACCTCTACTATTTATATAGCCAGACCAATCTTTCTCGTTTGCCTCTGACGTTCTTTCCCTTTGTAGACACCCACAAGACTGAGTGTGTCCGCTTGACAAATCTGCTCCAGCGACAATAACCTCATTGCCACACTCACACATGCACCTACATTTGGTTGGCCTTTCTTCCCACATCATTTCTAACACGGTTAACCTTGAGAATTTTTCCCCAGTCAAATCCTTTCGGATTGCTTTAATTCTTCGTTCCATAGCATCACATCCACATGATTTTGCTCGACCAGAACGGATGTTATCCATAAGAATTTCCGAGGTGTTTCCGCAATCACATTTGCAAACGCAGTACGTTCTTCCTTTTCCGCCGACTGTTTTCTTTATTCCATATTTCATATCAATGACAACCATTTTTCCAAACCGTTGTCCAATAATATTAATCCTTTTCAAAGAATCATCATCTTCCTTTTAACTCAATAATAAATGTTTTGTCTTTCCTCGGTCTTAACCGTCCCCGGCCTTTAACCGATATAGCTACTATCTAACAACGTATTACTACGCTGCTGGGCAATAATCTTTACCCACTTCATTGAATCTATCTACAACACCCATCGCATCGCTCGCTTCAATTCCGAAACTCTTAAAAGCTTGGATGGTAGACGTTAAACTTTCAGATGCCTGCGAAATGTCAGTGATATTATCGCCAACATTCTTATATACCAGCGCGGCGTCTGCCATCTGCGACGCCGTATCTATATCATAACCGAGCCGCGCGAAATCCGCCGACGCATTGATGGTGTCTGCCATCGTCGCGCCGATGTTCTTAGCCCGATCATTTACTCCATCGAAGAATTTATCATACGTAGCATCAGTTTCGTCTGTTACTTTTCTGAGCTGCGTCATAGCCGTATCTATATTAACAACGTTATCGTAGACGCTTCTCATAGCATTGCTTATCTGGAAGAATACGCTTGTAATGACGCCGTAACTTACGAGCCGTTGATATGTCTGGGAGAGCCGTCCCATGAAGGATTGTCCCATCTTCCCGGCGGCAGAAGCATTGCTAATGATATTCGAGTAGTCCAGATTCCTTTTTGTAATGGTGTCCTTGAAATTTTTATCATCAGCATTTAAACCGCCTGTCAACGCCCGCAACTGGCTCTCGTACTGTGTGCCAGAAAGCCTCGAATTTTTCCGAAGCGTAGTTTCAACTTTTTGATTGAGTGCGGCTATCTGTTTCTCGGCCTGCAATCTCTTAGCGTTCGCCGTTTCTTCTTCTTTGCTAGCTTTCGCCTTTTCTTTTGCGGCCGCTTTTTCAGCGGCAGCAGTCTCTTTAGCAATCCTTTGAGACTCCCTCTCCTTAGCGATCATGCCATCTAAGGCAGTTCTGTATTCATTAGCGCTTTTTACTAATGTGTTGAAATGGTCGTCCGACGAATCCGTTTTGCCAGCATCTTTGAACTTTTGATAGCTCTCATTAATTTTAAAGAACTCAGATTGTGCTTTTTCAAGATCGCCACCCTTTAGAATTTTCGCGGCTTTCTTATACGAATCTGACACTGTAGACATTATAGCGCCAACAGACTTCAATTGACCCTGCCATTCAGCAGTGGTCTTCTTCATCTTCTCGGCATCTTTTAAACTCTCTTTTGTTCCTGACGTAGTACCCTTGCCAGAGGTTGCGTCGCCAACGAAGTCTACTTCTTTCTGTAATCGCTGTCTAAATGACGCAATAGCTCTTTTAGAGTCAAGTTCTTTTACCTTAAACGTACCGAAATTCTTCTGAAGTCTTTTACCAATAGCACCTGATGTGAAATCTTTTTCATTTCCAATTTTCAGATTAACCTTAATTGGCGTCTTTGGTTGAAGTGCTTTAATCTGTGCGTTTATGGCACTCTTCGCACCTGGCGCCAGTTTTAAGCCAACCTGAGCATTCGCCTTAATATTTTTTATACTCTTTTGTATATTGGCGAAATCTCCCGGCTTCAATTTTAGTCCAACCTGAGCGGTGCCTTTAATGTTATTTATCTGATCTTTTATCTTCCCTATCGCACTGGGACTGATTTTTAAATCTACTACTATTTCTCTTGCCACAAACTCACATCCTTTATTATATTAAAGCATAGCTAAAAGCCGATTAATCGCTTCTTCTTCCATTTGCGGCTTGAGAGCATCTGCTTCCTTTTGAGCGTTTGTTACGGCAGGACGGGGAAATCCAATGTGGCGCATAAAGCCCCAGTTGCCGACTTCGTGGAATTCAAGGTATCCGCCCCATCCTCCCATTACACCTCCGTGTATTACTGAAGGAGCAGATCCTGCTGTCGAAGATACGCGGAGTGTTGACCCCGATATTTTATGTGTTACTCCGCCAGCTAATACATTCCTCTTAACATATGGACTCCCGTCCGGATACCATGGTCCGCCATTTCCAGCGGTGACACCTTCAATGTCCGATTCTATATGACTCTTTAGGATATCCTCAATTTGTGGAGCATACTTTTCCAGTGTCTCTCTTACAGCTCGGTCTATGAGCGATTGTGGAATCTCAAACGTAAAGGTGTCTGCCATAAATTCACCTTATTCTTTCTGAGAATCAAACACGGCTTTCACGATTTTTCTTTCGTCAATAGCGTCTGGATTACCCAGCGTCCGTATTGCTTTCGCCATATCTTCCGAACCAACGTCTTCCAAGAATGCCTGCGCTTTCTCTGCGTAATCTTCCATCTGGTCAGCCAATTGTTTAAACTGATAACTCATCGCAGAAATCGCAACAGATTTCTCATATTCGATCTTTTCATCAATCGAGGCGATCATGTCTTGCAACTGTACTTGGTTGATATATGAGACAACCGTCTGCACAATGTCAGGGTTGTTCGCTATGAACATATACTGTCTTTCTGTATCTTCTGGAAGCTTGAAGTTCGCATATCGAACGAGTATCTCTGCATCAATAAAGAACTTCTTCAACTCAGGAAGGTAGGTGTCATCCTCGATGTTTATGATGTTGGAAACCGTTTCGTTGACGAATACCAGCATCTCATTCATATCGAGAGTGTCCTTTATAACAACTTCATATTCGTCGCCGAGTTTTTCAATCTTAATCTTGGTTGTCTCCGACTTCATCAGCGGATTGATCGCTTTGATTGGAATCGTCTTTGCCATGTTTATTCTCCTTCTCCTTCAACAACTGTTCCTTTTTCTTCTTTTTTCTTTCCTTACGCCCCTTGTCAACGACTTCCCAATCTACCCATCCGCCGTCGATTTTCGAATAACAAACCCAACGGTAGGTGAGAGTGGGGTAGACGTACCAGAACATCTTTCTCTTTAGTTTGGCTATAGAATCCGGATGTCCTTTGATATCAATAACTTCCGAGCTTCCATCGGAATATTCGATATAATAGTCCGCGACGTAGGTTATATCCCGCACCGTATCATCACCGTGCTTGAATTTTGGTTGCAACACATAAGGCTTTTGTAGCTCATACTTTGTGATCGTGCCGCTCTCCACTTGGGGCAAAACTACATCACGGTAATATTTCATTTCCATAGCGCTATCAAAGACAATACCGTCATATGTACGCCCTGTTTTATCGCTATTTACATTAAACTTACTTCGTGCCATTAAATATCCTCGCGAAAAAAAGACCCAAGGACTATGCGCCCCTGGGTCAGTCTATCTATTTGTCTGCGGTCTTCTTGTCCTTATTGGACGCCCTAGACATGAACCGTGGCGTAACCATTTTCGGCTCTTTAGTTTCCTTTTCTTCTTTTGGCGCTTCCTTTTCAGCAGGCTTCTCTACAACTTTTTCAACTACTTTCTCGGTAGTCTTTTCAGTCATCTTTTCAACCTGCCCATTCTCAGCGGCACGAGCCGCCAGAACTTGCTTCAGGTATATGTCCCCACATTCTGGAGAGCAGGCTACTACTCTCCAGTTGTAGGAACCACCTTCGGATCTATTCCGACAGTTCATGCACACTTTGAATTCTTTGCCGCAGACTTTGCAATGTGCCAGTCTTGCCATAGTTAGAATCTCCTAACTCGATTATGGAGTAACTGTGCTATCAGCGTCCTCAGCATCTTCACCAAAGATGGTGTAAGTCCACAGCTTCGCCGCACCAGAAGTGGAGCAAGAAGAAGACAGGGATCTGGCTTCGAATGCGTGTACAGCCTGGTCGTCGCCCATGTTGATTTCGAACGTACCGTTGAAGTCAGCTACCGGAACGTAGAACTGTACGTGGAAGACCTTCGCACATCTGTCTTCGCCGAAAGCGTCGATGTACAGAGTTGCCTTCTGGGAATAGTGGTCGGATACGTTTTCCAGAACGTCCGCCTTGATCTTTCTCTTGTAGTAAACAACGATAGGAGTGCCATCTTCGATACCAGAGAAAGTCAGCTGCTTGCTGGTAGGATTGTAAGCAAACTTACCAGAAGCCGCAGTAGCAGCCTGTTCGAGAGTTTCGCCGATAGTGTTATCTTCGTTCTTCACGTACAGGTCTTGAATTTCCTTACCAGTAGTGCCGATAGCAGTAAAGGTAGTGGTAGCCTTGTTGGAAGTAACAGTCAGATAATCAGTCCAGAGGATTTCAGCGTCGTCCTTAGTTTCGAACGTACCACCAGTCTGAGTAGCCATCAGACCGCCGGAGAGCAGACCGTTGTTACCAGAGATGGTAACGGACTTATTTCTCTTCAGAGTGTTGAGCAGACGCCCCTGCTTACCAGTGATGTCCGTAGTTTCTTCGTCGTTGGAAATAGTTGCGTCCTGAAGTTCGTCCAGAACCCACAGGAAGTCACCAGTGGTCGGGTCGAACGCCGTAATAGTTTCCAGCGAAGTTACAGTGATGTCATTAGTATTGAGTGCCATTACTGTGATTCTCCTTTCCTATTTGGATGTGAGCCAATTTAGCTCTTTTCTGTTTATATGTTTCGACTCGATGCTACCGGTGTAGTAACCGATCATAAGATTGTTATAGTTAGTCTTACGTACAACCTGATGAAGACTGGAGTAGAATTGATAGATAGTGAGATCCCGGGTCTCTTGGAAGTTATACTTGTACTGTTCTGAATTAACCAGAGATACAATCATTTCTTCCAACGCCGTTTTCTGTACTGTCTTTTTTCTACGCATAGCCCGCGCCTTCTTCTTTCTTGCACGCTCTAACATAAATCTTCGACCTTCTTTATTTCCCGGTGTTGTATCGTGTCTTTCAATATGATTAATTTGATACATCGCCATACGCATCATATGGTGGATAGACCGATCAATCGTTATATCGTTGCGGTTGTCTCTAAGCACAACTTCTTTTGTCTTAGGGTTAACCGCCCTTTCGAACAACGACAGATCCAAGTCTCTAAATACAAGCGATGTATCGGACTCCTTTAATCCCTGGAACAATAACAAAAAGAGCTCGAACGGCGTGATATCTGCAAAGTCGATACCGAGGTCGTCGAGCTCCACCATAAAATCTTGTGGGTAGGCGGTTACTGCCGCCATTATGCTATTGTAATTTTCCTCATTGTCTATTACCTGTCCGACGGTGGGAATGTATAACGAAATTTTATCGTTGATGGGATAGGAGTCAGCGAAGAGCAGACTGTTACCCACGATTCTTCCTGTAGGCAGGCGGCTTCTTGGAAGGGGCAATACGGTTGAAGTCTCTTGCTGTATATGTCAGAATCTTGCCACGATAATCGAGTATCGGGACAAAGTGATCCACACGTTTCAGTTCAAGCTCTCCAAGCCCAAAGTACCGGCTTCCATTCAGCTCTTTGTTCACTTCGATTGCAAGCTGGTCTATACGAACTCCACCTTGTTCAAGACGCAACTTGCTCTTATGAGTAAATATCCAGATGTATATAACGGGGAGATAAAATGTTTTGCTAATTACATCTGCGATATCTACATCGAAGCAAATGAATGACGTTCCTTGACTAACTGTCTCCGGAACGAATTCAAATGGGAATATTTGATTGTAGGGAAGATCATAATTCGGAACAGGGGCGTCTTCGCTGTCTGTGATAAGATGCACGATCTCTTCATTCTTACAAAGAGTCTGCATCAACTGATTCTTATAATCGAATAGTTCTTCCAGATACAACTATAACCACACCCCTTTCTCTTCTATATTTTCTTCCTTATGTTCATGGTTATATACAGCGTTATCTATGATATCGCCATAGGAATCATCTGTTACAATGTCGGACTCCGGCTTCTTATAAGCAGGATGCCAATTGTAGTAATCCGCGATACGGAGTTCTTTATTGTCAGCGTCGACGGACTGTACTTCGTTTAAGATGAAGCGGTATGCGCCAGCTCCGTTATAAACTCGGTACAGACGATTCGGCTTCGTAATCTGATACGCTAATACTTCTTCAGAATCAAGGTCGTCCAGTAGGAACCGGCGCCCTCTCTTGAGATGTTGCGTTTCTTCATCTTTGCCGATCGTTAATGCGACTCTGGCATCGCCGATTGCCATCATCTGGGTGTTCTTTTCACCGATTAGGTACTTCGTACCATCCTCAACGATTGCCCAGCGTTGAACCAGCTCTCCGATATCGTTGATCCATTTGACCAAATAATTACATTGCCGCATCATGCCCTCGGAGATATATTCGTTGTGAACGTCAATCTCTGTGATGAGCCAATAGTTGTCAGCCCACCAAATGAGCTTGCCGTGTGGCAACGTCTCGTTTGGCATTGAGAAAATCTTCTTAATGTCATAGTCTGGCGTATCTCTAACGGCGAGTTGCCTTTGCGGTTCAATAATCTCGCCGTCGCCATATGCAACCTGAACAGTATAGTAGGAGAGGGACTCAGTGACCCAGCGACGCATACGATCTTGCGCCCGGTATAATCGTGTATCCCGGACAGCATCCCCTGTCGGATCGCCAGGAACACCAAGTCGCGCCTCGTAGGTAGACCACATGCCCATGATGTCACTTCCCATCTTCGCTGTATTTATCTTTCAATCTATTACAAATATTGATAGCCTTAAATACTTGCGTCTTCGTAGTGGCGACATCACAATCGTTATCAATCATGTATTGGAGAATACCAAGTAAGCTTTGGAATTGAGAATCATGTTTGAGTTTAATAATGAGCCCTTTGTTGCCAACCAATTCTATTTGCAGATTCCGCATATACTCATGCAGTGTCGGCTCTTCTTTCTCCCTGATAGGGAGAATCTTAAAAAACTGATTGACAAGAGACCCGATGTAGTTGATAAACAGCTGATCTGGGAGGTCATACCCAATAGTAGTCTTTATAGCCATAGGTCGTCCAGCCTCCCTCTTCGGTAGGAATATTCCCTAACCAGATTCTGATAGTCGCTCTTCGCCGCCTTGTATGCGTTGGTAACTCTGTATAACAGCTCAGCAGGCGAGTAGGCATAAAAATCCGGAGTGTTAAGTACATTCCGTAAATTGTCAGCTTTGTAAAACTCATGTTTCAGCCATTGGACACACATACCCTCAGACACGATATTAATGATCTCGTCAAGCTCGTTATATGGTATTTCCACGGCAAACTCTCTGGTCTCGTCGTCATAATCCATAAGGTCATACTTACAGATAGTGTCGAACTCAGAGCACGCCCTCTTCATATAACCATCAATTATTTCATTGCGCATTCCTCGATCCAGCTTGATATAATCGTAATCTGTTATCTTGTTAAGGAACGCATCTTCAAAAACGTCATAAGGTATGCTCACAAAAGCCTCCTTATCTCTCAACCAACTCAACGCCAAGATTCTCTTCAAGCGCGTTGATAACTTTAATTGAATCAACTGCTCCTTGTCTAATAAGGTCACGAGTCCTGTAAACCAGAGACTGCTTCTGCCCGTCCGATAGTTCACTGATAATATCAGCAATCTCTTCTGGTTCAGAAGTAAAGATGTCATCAAAGTTCTCTGAAGTTAGTGCGTGCTCGTAATACTGCGACATGCCAAGCCAATCAAGAACGTCCTGGTCATCAATCAGAAAATAGTTGTTGATAAAAAAGGATTTCGAAGAGTTCTTCGCATTCCGCAATTCGCTCAATTCCATCTCTTTTTCTTCGCCAAACTCATTCCAGATAAATTCTTCGCCGGTCTTTTTTGATATATAAACCAATATGCCATTGAACCCGTTGCGAACGGTCACAAACATATTGGGATCAAGATCCTTTTTGACCCGGGGCGCCTTCTTCGGCTTCTCATTAATAGAGGCGGTCGACTCCTTTACGGTAGCCGCCGCCTCTGTAGCAGACTTTTTAGCAGTTGTTTTTCTTCCTTTAGCAGTTGTCGCCATTGTTTTCTTCCTTTCGTTCTAATAATACGTTACTGGATTACGTAACGACCGATACCAGTGCCGGTGCCGTTAGTCAGCAGACCAACACCATATCTTTGAATTGTTGTAAACTCTTGACTGAAGTCCGGATTAGTCATCGGGTCTCCATATACGATAGTAGTGTCGCCTTCATAAACAACCTTGATCGGCTTTTCAGCGTTGGACGCTACAACCGTAATAGTGTTGTCTGGAAGCAGGAATGTAGAAGTGCCTACTGCATGTCTCTGCGGAACTGCGATAACCGGAGAACCGTAGAACTTGCCATAGAAGCCATTGTTGTACATGTCATTCCATGCAGGGTCAGCGTCTACGGACGGTCTCAGGTTCTTCAGCGCCTTCTTGGTGCCGATGACAGTTGCGGTAGCACCAGAGTTAGCCTCTACGTGTGCGATGATGTCCAGAAGAACGTCTTCGCTGTATGTGCCAACTGCTGGGAAGTAATTAGTGCCGCCGAGATCGTTAGCAGTAACGCCGTTCCAGCAAGCATAGATCTGGTCAAGGAGCTTCTTCTTGAAAGATTCGGAAACCTTCGCGATCATAGTGTTGAAGTCCACCTTGCCAGACAGAACTCTATCCAGCTCTTCGTAGATCTTAACGCCATAAACCTTGGTAGGAATCGTCAGGGAAGTTTCCCCAGCCAGTCTCTGTCTTCTCAAACCCTGAGTACCAGGAGCGATTTCGTCAACGGAGAAGAAGTTGCTATCTTCTACGATGAACAGATTGGTGTCGCCAAGAGCGACGTTTCTATAATCAACGAACTGATTGAAATAAGCGTCGTCAGTCAAACCCTCTTCAACAGTCTTAGTGATGATCTCTTCGATGATGGAGAACAGACCAACACACTTGCCATCTCTGATGGCCTTATAATCAACAACAGTAGAACCATTGTTGGCAGCAACCAGAGCCTGACGCAGAGTGTCCATAGCTTCTGCATTGCTGAACTTCTGGACATTGCCCTTATATGCATCAAGCGCAAGTCTTACAATTTCGTTGCGATCCATAAGTACAATACCTCCTTATAAAATTAAGCACTAGCGGCTTCCGTCGGGCCGAACTGAATAGCGTAATAGGTGTAACGTCCAACAACGTTAATATCAACGCACTTGCCCAGGTTAGAACCGGATGCGGCGATCTTGCCATTAGCGCCAAGGCCAACAGTAGAACCCTTTGTAGGAACAGTGCCACCTACAAAACCTTCCTTGGTAACAGAGAAGATGGCGCCACGTCTCAGTACATAAGCACGAGCCGCGTTACCAGCCTTGTTCGTGAAGTCATCAAGCGCTCTTTCCAGCGGGTTGTAAGTGATTTCCGGAGTAGCAACCAGAACAACGTCAGTGATAGCACTGGTGGCTGCCGCCGGAGTTGCATAAAAGATTTCTCTCTGGCCATCTTCCAGTCCGTTCAGGAGTACGAAAGTGCCATTTTCGATGTCGATAGTCTTTGCACCGCTACCAGTCTTGTCGTATACTCTTACGGATCTCATATCGGCATGAACGTCCTGACCAGACAGGTTATCAAGCCGAACGACTGCATAGTTTCCCATAGTGTCATTTCTCCTTTTCAATTAATATCTGTTAGTCGGAGGGAATTCTTCGAATAGCCCACCATAATATCTGTCTTCCCCTGCTTCGTGTCTGTCCACTGGAATCCTTACGGATGTCCTCTTTGCAGAGAAATTCTGTTGCATGTTTCTGCCGCGTAGGGCGAAGCATCTCTCTTCGATCGCTTCAATTTCCATATCGGAGCAGTTCTCACGCAGAGATTCAAACTCTTCTACGCCTACCAAATCTGGGAACGCGGAGAACACTTCTTCTTCCTGTTCCGCTCTTTCAGCGTCGAGAGTTTCTTGCTGGAATGCACGGAGCTCAGTAAGCTCAGTTTCCATTTCACCAATCTTTTGGTTAGCGTTGTCTAACTCTTGGTTAAACTTAACTTGCTCAGCAGCAACTTTTCTGTTGGCGAACTCTTCGAATACAGAGGTCATGGAATCATCGCTACCGTCAATAAAGTCTACGATTGCATACTTCATGCGCTTCTTGCTATCGAAGTCTACAGATACGGAGTCACCGTCAACTGCATAGGTAAAACCGTACAGTTTCCAGTCAGTAGTATCATTGCAGTATACTTCAGATCTTTCTGCGTCGTAGTCGTTATACCAATAACGGATGCATTCATAACCCCAATCGTCCGTGTACTTAACGGAGCTTAGAGCTTCGAAAAGACCATCTCTTAGTTGTTCTCCGGTCAGGGAGAACTCAAGAGATTCGTCCGCCGGATCTTGTTCCGCTTCGCCATCAACTGGTTCTTCTGCCTCCGGCTCTTCCTGACCGGCGGCGTCTTGTTCAGCGAACTTTGCCTCCAGTTCTTCCAGAGTCATGCCCTCGATATCGAAATCGAGTTCTTCGGCAGTAAGACCGTACTTGGCGAGCAGATCAGCAATCTGCTTGTCCATTGGGTCTTCTCCTTTCGTAAGGTTATAAGTTTCGTCTATGTCAACTTCATCAGAAGTGTTGACCATTTGAGCCTCGCTCTTCAACTCGGCGACCATTTGCAGGTATTGTTCTCGGCATTCATCAACAGAGAATACTTCAAGTCCAGCAGATTCGTAGCACGGCTCTACATTAGAACCGAGCAAACACAGGGCAAGGAATTCAAAGTTGTCGATCACCATCAGCGCATCGTCCATATGGTAACTGTTGATGCCGATTTCCATTGAAAGATCTACATGCCCGTCTTTCTTTAACTTGTCGTATTCTTCCTGCCGCTTCCAAAGAAGAGCCTCTGCACAGAGATACTCCTTGTCGTCGATCGTCTCCCACCAGTAGTTGGCATTTTCAGGGATGACGCCGATCGGCGTGGTGGCGTTAATCATTTTAAGTCCGCCGCCAGATTCTACAAATTCGATATCGTGACCACCCATATCATCCGTCTCGCGATCGTAATTGCATACGATTGGGACGTAGTAGAGAGTCTCAATACAATTCTCGAATACTTCTTTGGAAATACTGGAGCCATTGCGGTTCTTGTCTGGGTATGCTATATGAACAACACCAGAGTCGAATGAATGATTCCGTTCGCAAATTTGGCTAATTGAAGAGCTAAGTGCGTACTGATGTGTGTACTTCAAAGCTGCACCATCGCTTTCTCATTATTAAAAAGACATTACGTTTGAATTTGCGTGCCGGATTCCGAGTTTGTCCAACTCGTCGGAATCAGCAAACGATGCCTTGTCTTTAGCCGCAAATATGAAAACCCCGTTCCAAGCGTCGTCTCTAACAAGCTCGTATCCAAGGGCAATCATCTTTTGCTTGTCTTCTTCACTCATCACATAGATGAAAGGCATATATTTCTCCTTTTGTACTTATAGTTCTGAATCGTCCCCGTCTTCGTTTTCCCGTGATATCTCACCGTTTTCGGACAGATCGTCAATGGTCAACTGAGGACGCCCAGCCTCTTCTCCTGCACTCATAGTATTCGAGCTCTGTAACGGTACAAACCGGAACGGAAGTTCGAGCACTTCATTTTCAAGGAATGTCATGCTATCCATATCAGCCTGAGACAATCCCTGCGATGCGCAGTAATACGTGATCATAGGGAGTCCGTACTGGCAGGATTTTAAGTATTGTGCCCCGACAGCGTCACGATTGTATGGGGATGTGTCTAAGAATGTGACCTTGAAATTCTTGCCGTAGGACAAACTTTGAATAAAGCGGTTTAACGCCGCCTCGATAGATTTGACAATGTCATATGTCATCATCTGGTCGGCCTTAATCGCCAACAATAAAGCATTCGACGACCAATATATTTGTAATTATGCTGTTGTTAGAGCGTCCTCTATGCTCCAGTGTAGTTTTTTTATTCTCGCGAATAGAGTATGATATTTTATTCCTGTAATTTTAGACCACTCAGAAAGTGTATGTATTTGACCTCTGTATTCATAACGCAACGTATTCCTTCTGTTGTTGGCCTGTTCTATAGGATTAGACCACCTACAATTATCTGGTGTGTAATTTCCATTTGTGTCGATTCTATCAATAGAACAATCCTTGTCGTCATGATACCCACTAGACAAAGCCCACTCTTTAAACAATTCGTAAGATTCCGCCCATTCACTACACACTGTTATTCCACGTCCGCCGTATCTTTTATATGTTTTATCTGCTTGATTAAAACATCTGTTCTTCATATTCGACCATATTCTATATAAACGTGTTTTTCTATCTCCGTGCTTTGTGCTCGATGCGATAATTTGATCCCGATGGAAACATCCACAACTTTTAGTATTTCCACTTTTAAGGTTGGTATGTTCTGCCTTGATGATATTTCCGCAATCGCATCTACATAACCAACGAGTCCTTTTCTTCCCGTTTGGATAAATATATGGATCTGCTTTCGACAACACTTCTAATCTTCCGAATTTTTGCCCAATGAGATTTTCCCTTTTCATAATTTGTTCCTTCTATTCTTTTACAACAGCATTACCAGTTCGCTAAACTGTTCCGGATAATTTCCGCTCCATTTTTCAATAGAGTGTAGACTATATCTTCACCCGTTCTGGGCGCCCACCACTTCGGACAGCCAATCGCTTGCTGTCCTACGAGCATACGCTCTAGTCGTTGAACCTTCCGCTATTCGCGGCTCGGCTGCTGATTGTCCAATATATACGATTCTTGTACATTCACACTTAGATATATTTCATTCTTATGTTGTAGTTCGTATATCTCTAAGGATTTTCCAGCAATTCAATGAGTATTTTTACAAGTGTATTCCTACACAAGTGACCTAATCGTTTAAGCCTTAGCATTGTTGAATAGCAAAGACGATACACCTGCCGCCGAGAATAGATTGTTCTCTGCGTCAGTAACTGTTGTTGTATCGCCAGCGTGATTTCGTTCAAAGCTGATTTTACTGATTTCCATAGGGGAGAGGACGGCGCCTACTTCTTCTGGTAATACATTAGCCAGATTAAAATAGAAGTCTCTCGCTTTTTCGAGATCCATCTCCCAATTTCCCTCCGAATCGATGCCCAACTTCATAACAAGCATGGCGTAATTCTGAAGAGCTTCTTTTGTTTTCCGCAACCCCTTGTACTCATCAAGGTCGTAGATTTCCGGGAAGATCCCGGCGAATGGCGGAATAGGGTAGTCAAGAATATCGTTATTACTCTTTATAGCAAATGACCTTGGAGCGTCCAGCTCCTGCCATTTCATCCCGCGCCGGTCATTCAGGTATAACTCATACTTTCTGTGGAACTCATCGTCGTAGAAATCAAGATACTCAGTATGAGAATCGAAGTATGAGAAATCAAAAGAAACATTAAAAACATTTCCTTCTATAACGGCAATGTTGCAATAGTCAGACGGCAATCTCTGAATAGTCACACTGTCGCTGGTCACAATCATATGACCATAGAATACGTCTTCTCGGAAGCATACTTTTAAGATCTTCGGAAACTGATTCTTAATATCCATCGAAGATAACATATTGAGTGTCTTCCGATACTTCCGATTGATTCTTTTCGGGTCCGCCTTACTTGTATCCAGTTTGTATGGGGATACTACATATGAGAAGTCGTTCAACCCGACGAAGTATTGGATAAGTCTGCGATAGTGCGGACTAGCTCCATACAAATAAATAGAAGCTTCTCTTAGTTGCTTCGAATACGTATATGGGTTTTTTAGATACTCAATAATCTGATCTCGTGTGTACTTCGGAAACGTTATAGACGAGCCGGTGCCGTTCAGATCCTTATGTATCAGTCTGGCGAGCTTCGAGAAACGCTCCGGAGCCATGATCATACCCCTCGAATCAAACGATAAACTTTTCTTTTCTTCGGCCAATTCATCACCGCCTTTCTATTTAATTTTCGGAGCTCTGTATAAGAATGAGAAGCTTTCCGTTGTAACACTCTGCCGCCGCTTCTTATTGATATCCATTTCCAATTGGTTGGCGACATATACAGAATATGACAAGGAGGAAAACCTATCCTTGCGTTTGCTCCGTTTTGCATATACTTTAACGCCGTTGTTCGGCGCAGCCTCATATTGCAGATTGATAAGCTCGCTGATGAGCAGGGTTGTGTTTATATAAGGCAATTGTAATTTTAACTGCTCTTCGGCGTTCAGGCTGTTATATTGCTTGATCTTACTAAGGGATACCTCACCGTCGTACTCCGTGTTTAAAAGTCTTACACGTCCAGAACGGAATCCGTCTCTGAGTAAAACGGCGCAATCAGAGTTCAACTGCGTAGAACCATTGATGACCCAAAGCGCTTTTTGTGCGCCGGGTATCTTGCACCGTTCAGCCCATTCTTTATTGTTTGCACAAGAAAGGCCGGGAAGAATATCCCCGGCGTCTGGGTCGGGGATGTCTCTCAACAACAAATCAACTGTACCCGCGCCAACTCCTTTGCCGTCAATCACTATATAATCACCGTCATACATATCAAACAGCCTGCGCACTCGCAGAGCCTGATCTGCTGTATGAACGCCTTCGAACGATTCTGTATACACAATATTGTTTACATATCGTCCGGTTCTTGTTGGCTTTAACGAATTAACAAAAATGGCAGTGGCGTCATTTTTGTGACGGCTACTGCCCATGAGTGCAATATCCATTGAAATCAATCTGATCTCACCAATCTGCTTTGGCGGGATCGCTGTTTTCTTCGAGTTGCCAACAAGATTGTTGATCTCGTCTGGCAACCATGGATATTCGATTTTTCTATTGTTAGCGATGGATGTGAAATCAAAGAAGCTGTCTTCGTTTGACCCGAGCCACATGCCCTCCATTTCCATGCTCCACTTTGTCTCACTAAAGCCAGACTCGCTCATATCATCCGCGACTTGTTCTTCGTCAAGCAATCCCTCAGCTATTGACAGTTGGTAAGGGAAATCGCATACGAAGAACTTCTTCTTGTCATCCAGCATGTTGATTGCATAATCACGGAATCGCTGGTACGACACATGTGATGCGAAGTATGCAGAGGATAAGTAAATTTCTTTGTTTCTTTCTTTTAGATGCTTATATTCAGGCTTTGCCGTATAACCTGGCATTCTGTGAGCCGAAAGAAACCGCTTCAGTACAGTATCGAGAGTATTCTTGTCGACCATCCGATACTCGTCAACGAGTAAGATGTTTGCACGCATACCTCTACTGTTATCTGACGCCGTCGCCACCTTTATATAACTGCCGTTCTTAAACAAGATTTCTCCGACCGATGGGCCGATACGTACATTGTCGATCTCGTTCTTCAACAGCGGCGACTGTGTCATTAGCTCGTCGCGAATCTTCTCCAGAATATTTGTCGCCTGACCTCTGGTGCCAGAAGTGACAACAATTTTAGTACCTGGGTATAGGATGCATCGGATGACGCAGAAGATGGCTAAAAGAAAAGATTTGCCTTGCAATTATGTTACCCTGACGGCTTTTTATCCGTCAGCTCTTACAGTTCTTTTTCCTGTAAGTTCAGCATACATTTTCATCTCCGTAGAGAGGCGGACGCTCGTGGGGATATTATCGCTACCATATCGCTCAATCCCTATGCGTTACGGTGGTGCACGGTTATGCGCTTACCTCGGTGTTTGCGTCTCAGCGTTCACCGATTTCGCCCGCTTTGTTCACACTTATTACTAAGTGGAGAGGCCGCGTTTCCCAACCTCTTGCGGCAATGTAACAAAAGTAATTTACCTCGTTCATCAAGTAAAGCAAGATCTTCTGGAATAGCCGAAGGTGGATATTTAAATAGTCTTCGGCGAACCTGTGCGGGTTAGCTCTATAAAAACTAGCCCAAGCGTCAACACCGTCATAGATCCTTTGCTTAGATGTTTTCGTCTTCTTCGTCTTCTTCATCGTCACCACCTTCCGCCGCGAGCTTCGCCTCTACTTCTGCTTTCTTCTTCGCCCGATCAAAGATGTCTTCGACAACCTCTTCGTCGTCGTACCCCTCATACTCTGGGCGTTCAACGGTTAGCTTAGCGATCTCTTCTTCGTACAGTTGGCTATAACGATTGTGTATATTGAGAACTTTGGACAAGTGTCCAAGGAACCATACGCTTATATACTTTGCGATGCCGTCCACATCCCTGAACTGTTCTTCCGGTTCAGCGATCGGGCGCTCATCCTCAATTTTTTTAATCCAAACACCGAATGGCGTCATAGCGTCTTTTTCGTCAGCTGCGTTACCCTTATTCTGCACCGGCTTTAAATTCGCCGAACCGAGTAGGGCATCCAGCGCTTTAACATTTTTCTCGACAGCCTTCGTGTCGCCCTCGGCAACATTCTGGTTAATGATTACTTCCAACAGACAGATCTTTTTGATAACGGTTATTTCGCCTATATCAATATCGTCGATCTTCCGACCTTCTGTCCATTTCTTCAGCTGTTCTTCCAGCTCGTTGTAGAAAGATGCCGTCAAACCGCTTCCCCAAAACGCTACAATCTTCGGGTCGATCTCTGGCTCACTCTCGTTCATGTCAACCAAACTGATCGGCTGTTCTTCCTGTAGTGCGGCTTCTTCTTCCGCCAATGTATCATCAAACGTTTTTCCGGCATACGGCCTAAGCCCTGTCTGCTTAATGTACATCATAATTGGAGAGCTTGTATTTGGCGTATTCCGAATCGTCTTGTAGATGTTGTCTGAATAGTAAATATCGAACTTCATACAGACACGACGGATCGCCGCCTTCTCATCACCAAGAGATTCTCTGTATGTGTCGAAGATCTCTCGGACACACTTTTTACATATCGGCAGAAACCGATCGTTCTCGGCATAAAGTGGACTTTGGCTTCTGGTGAAGTTCTGGCTGCGAACAGAATGTTCTTCTCCGCATCGAGTACATTTCACGAGAGCGTATTTTACAGGACGCCCCGGCCCGCGAGCCGTTTGTGCGCCTTTAGCTCTAGCCATTCTTACTCACCGCTTTCTACATCAACCAGCCTTTTCAGTCGTCCTCCCTGTGTGAAATGAACACGCTTGTGTGATGGAATCTTAATCGGACTTAAATCCAGTCCAACGCTGGATCTGCCTTTAGTTTCCCTGATTTCGAACTTCCCGAAGCCGCTAAAGCAAACAGCCTCCCCGCTTACGAGAAATTCTACAAGTGTATCCAGAAAGGCGTTATAGATTTCTTCCGCCTCTTTATGATTCCACTTGGAATTGCCTTCCTGATAGCCGTCTTTTTCAAAGCCTTCCTTTGTCCACCTTGGGTTTCCTTTTTCCGCAAGGCGATTTAGAAATTCGTGCTTTCTAACCATAACTAACTTCCTTTCGTTCTTCTCCCTTATAGCTCTGTTACATCTTTTCGGTTGGACACATCGATCTCTCCATTCGAGAAATACATCGACAACTCTTCATCCGCAGAGAAATCTTTATAGATATTGATCATTTCAGCGGAGTCCCAACCGACGATTGTCTGTATAGCACCATCCGGCAATCCGGCTTTCGCCAGATATGTAGTGAAGTAGTGCCGACAACTATGCCAATAAAAATCGACGCCAAGAATCCTGCTAAACGTTTTCGCCCAGCTATTCATAGCGCCGATCTTCAGTTGCTCCTCTGGATTTGTCTTATCCGGGAAGAGCCACTCACTTTCTATTTTTTGCTTTTTTCTTTCTTTCATCCATAGGTCGAGATACGGCTTGAACTTCCCCGCCAGAGTATAGCAGTACAAATACTTGCCGCCACCACGTCCTTTAGTCTGGATCATATTTTTGCTCTTATATAGAGCGCCACTACACACGAGAGTATCGCCAGAAAAATCTTCGACACGAAATCGTGGAAGTTCTGCTTTCCGCCTCCCAGAGTATAGGGCGAGCGCAAGCACACACGCTTTGTCGTATTGCCCGCTCTCCGTAAGAGTCGTAAGTAGTGTTTCAACTTGCTCATCGCTTAGTACCGTTTTCTCCCTCACTGGTTGATTTACCGGCGATTCGATCTTCCTTACGATGGAGCGGAACCCCTCGAACTCTGGCTCTTCGTCGAGAATTGCTTCGACGTAATTACTCAGAGACGAAATCGCCGCCTTGATCCGACGGACTCTCGCAGGAGAATTCTTGTTCTCGTTGATTAACCAGTTCTGGAAGGAAATAATGTCACGTTTGGTAATATTTGCAAATTCCTTATTGCCCAGATTCTTCAAAACGTAACAGAAAAATATATAAAGATCATTCTCGTACCCCTTGATAGTACCTGGGCTACGTTGAATTGACTTCAAGTAACTTAAATAATCTTTCACCAACCGGAGGTTGTCTGGGTTGATTTGCGCAATCAGCTCCGGCGTTGTAATGGTGTTCATTCTGGTCTTTCTCGCCACACAACCACCTCCTAATATTAGTTACACTTTAAATTGTAGACGGCATCTATACCGTCCTTACTGACT
>OCTW013385918.1_pt1 | contig 32386 bp, 21 predicted proteins | sample 1539671 | NCBI WGS metagenome assembly OCTW01 (sample SAMN02144230, study PRJEB22623) | gut metagenome | biome: sheep rumen | host: Ovis aries | place: New Zealand | reverse complement strand
GCGCCGTGCACAGCTCGACTCTCTGCAACGTGCCAACCAGGCCGACACCGTCTTCCGCAGCGACAGCCTCCAGCGCATCCTCGTGGACTAATCGTTGCAAGGGCAAAAGCATTGTTAAGTAAATGAATGCTTTTGCCCCTGCGGGGCGTTCCTTTTTCGCAGGATTGAACCCCAGGGCGCTGCCCTGGGCTGTTTGCTTGCTGGCCTTACAGGCCGCAACATTAGCCACTTGAATCAACATAGAGCCCTTTTTCTATAAATATACGGCCGGAAGTGTTAAAATGTTCCGCAGGATTTTTGTGAAAAACAGCCACCGGTGTATCCTCTTTTTGCCATCCAGGGATGGCAAAAAGGGCGCGCCGACCAACCGGAAGCGACGCCTCAGATGGCTGAAAGTGGCGCTTTCGATGGCCGAAAGTGGCACATTTGGCCGCCTGAAAGTGGCAGATTGGACATACTGAAAGTGGCGCTTTCGATGACCGAAAGTGCCACTTTTGCGTAAAAAGACCCTGTGTTTTTGGCCTGAATAGGTTCCCGCTCATAGCGTTATTAACGTTGTTATCGTTATTAACGGCTGATAATCAGTTGGTTGCAAGGATGTCCGCGTGGCTGCGTTATTCTGGTCCAACGGGAGCCGCGATGCAGAATTCTTCAAGGAAAGTGTTAAAGTCTATCCAGCAGGAAGGACATCGTTTCTTAAGAAGTGTGAAAGGTGGAATAAATATGCACTGGCGCGACACGCGACCTTTCGGCTTAGAATGAAAGACGCCCCCTGCGCATGAAGTGCGGGGGGCGTTTGGTTACACGTGTTGCAGTGCCTACTCTACGAGTCTGCAGGGCAGGGCGTGCTTAGCCTTTATTTATTCATAAGGGAGTTTGGGAGTTTAGAAGTTTGGGAGTCTGGACGATACTTTTCTGCGCAAACCACTCCGAAAATATGTTTTCTTCATCGTTTTGCCTAAAACCTATTGTCCAAACTCCTAAACTCCCAAACTCCATGAATAATGTTGCTTAGATGTCGAGCTTGTAGCCCAGTGTGAGCTGGAAGGTCAGGTTCTTGCTGTCCAGGTCGAGCGCATTGTCCTTGAAGATCTCGGTGGTGCCGAAGGTGTAGCGAGCGTCGATGACGAAGTGCTTGAACTCGTAGGACAGTCCCACGGGGATGGAGAGGTCGAAGGGCTTCACGTCGTCTTTGATGTTGGCCGACACTTTGCCTCCGTTGCCCTCGATTTCCAGGTCTGCCTTGGTTTTGAATCCAGGCTGGAGTCCGGCCTTGAGCGCGAATCCCTTGAAGAGATAGATGTTGGCCACGACGGGCACGGTGATATAGTCGTTCTTGAATGTGGTGTTCAATGATGTCACCTCAGCACCCTGCTGCGAGTAGTTGAATCCGGCAGCCAGGCTGAAGCGGTCGCTGACGAAGTACTCGAACTCCGGACCGACGATGAGTCCCACGCGGGCCTCTGTGTCGCTGGTGTTGTTGAAGTCGGCAGCACTCACACCGATGCGAGGCTGAATGGTCATTGAACCGGCCTGACGCTGTGCGAAGGCGGTGGTCGTTGCCATGATGATGGCAGCCATAAGAATCATTTTTTTCATCATCTTTTCCTTTCTTTTAAATGAATGACTATTGTTAATTGTTTCAATTTATATGTACCTGTTCTTTTTTTATTCAACACCCTGTATGGGTGCGCTGGTGAGGTTTCGGCGGAGGCCGCAAGTGAGACACTTGCGTGCCCATTTACGGATGCAAAGATAGTCGTTTTATGGGAAACAGCCAAGAAAGACGGGCAGGAAAAATGGCGGCAGACACCTTTTCTTTGATAAAGGTCAAAAGGAAGCGGCCTTGTTCATGGTGTGGGAACCTCCCCCGGCCCCTCCAAAGGAGGGGAGGCCTAGCCTGCATTATTATAAAGGAGTTTGGGAGTTTAGGAGTTTGGGAGTTTGGACGATACTTTTCTGCGCAAACTACTCCGAAAAGATGTTATCGCCATCGTTTTGCCTAAAACTATTGTACATACTCCTAAACTCCCATACTCCTAAACTCCCAAACTCCCATGCACCCAGACACCTTTGCCAATCATCCGGAATAGCCGTTAAAACGTATTAATAAGGTAAGTTTTTCGTGAAAAGCGTTTCGTATGTGGATTTTTATTGCTAATTTTGCACGCAATAAATTGAAAGGTAAGAGATATGGCATCATTTGTTGCAGACAGAATTATGATGGACGGTCTGACGTTCGACGACGTCCTGCTCATCCCTGCTTATTCGGAAGTACTGCCCAAGACGGTAGAGTTGAAAACGCGCTTTTCGCGCCACATCGAGCTGAACGTCCCGTTCGTGACGGCAGCCATGGACACCGTAACGGAGTCGGCCATGGCCATTGCCATAGCACGCGAAGGCGGCATCGGCGTCATCCACAAGAACATGTCCATAGAGGCCCAGGCCCGCGAGGTGGCCATTGTGAAGAGGGCCGAGAACGGCATGATCTACGACCCGGTGACCATCCGCCGTGGCAGCACTGTGGCCGAGGCGCTGGCCATGATGGCCGAATACCATATTGGCGGCATACCAGTGGTCGATGACGAGAACCATCTGGTGGGCATCGTCACCAACCGCGACCTGCGCTTTGAGCGCCGGCTGGACAATAAGATTGACGACGTGATGACAAGCGAGAACCTCGTGACCACGCATCAGCAGACCGACCTGGCCGCCGCCGCACAGATACTACAAGAGAACAAGATTGAGAAGCTGCCGGTGGTTGACAAAGATAACCGTCTGGTAGGTCTCATCACCTATAAGGACATCACCAAGGCCAAGGACAAGCCCATGGCCTGCAAGGACGAGAAGGGACGGCTGCGCGTGGCAGCCGGTGTGGGCGTGACCGTCGATACGCTGGATCGCATGCAGGCACTGGTGGACGCCGGCGCCGACGCCATCGTCATCGATACTGCCCACGGACACTCCAAGGGCGTCATAGACAAGTTGCGCGAGGCCAAGGCATCGTTCAGCGGCATCGACCTCGTCGTGGGCAACGTGGCCACAGGCGAAGCTGCCCGTATGCTCGTTGAGAACGGCGCCGACTCGGTGAAGGTGGGCATCGGCCCGGGAAGCATCTGCACCACACGCGTAGTTGCCGGCGTGGGCGTGCCCCAGTTGAGCGCCGTCTACGACGTGTACAGCGCGCTGAAAGGCACCGACGTGCCCCTCATCGCCGACGGCGGACTGCGCTATTCGGGCGACATCGTGAAGGCGCTGGCCGCAGGCGGCTCGTGCGTCATGGTTGGCTCGCTCGTGGCAGGCACAGAGGAGAGTCCCGGCGACACCATCATCTACAACGGCCGCAAGTTCAAGAGCTATCGCGGCATGGGCTCGCTCGAGGCCATGGAGCAGAAACACGGCTCGAAGGACCGCTACTTCCAGGGCGACACCAAGGACGCAAAGAAACTGGTACCCGAGGGAATCGCCGGTCGTGTGCCCTATAAGGGAACCGTGCAGGAGGTCATCTACCAGATGGTGGGAGGCTTGCGCTCGGGCATGGGCTACTGTGGTGCTCCCACCATTGATGCCCTCCACGAAGCCCGTTTCGTGCGCATCACCAATGCCGGCGTCATGGAAAGCCATCCACACGACATCACCATCACCTCTGAGGCCCCGAACTACTCGCGCGCTGAGCGCTGAGCGCTCCGCGCTAATGAAAAATGAATAAATAATAAATAATAAAGAAGTAATAGAATCGAGCATGATAAACAATCCGTTGGCAGAAAAGACCATCGATTTCGCCATCCGCATTGTGAAGTGCTTTCAGTATCTGCAAGACACAAAACGAGAGTTCGTCATGTCCAAGCAGATGCTGAGGAGCGGGACAAGTATTGGCGCCAATGTGCACGAGGCAATATATGCGCAGAGCAGGGCAGACTTCATCAACAAACTGAGCATTGCGCTCAAGGAGGCAAGCGAAACGTCCTACTGGCTTGTGCTTTTGCATAGGACAGACTATCTGACCGCAGACATGTTTGACTCGATAAAGGCAGATGTAGACCAGATTATAAGAATAATAATATCATCAATAAAAACAACAAGAAAAAATGAAAAATGTTATGACGAGGATTAAGCCGCAGGCTTTATTATTTATTATTTTTTCATTATTCTTTAGCCCCGCAGGGGCGCAGACTTCCGACCCGGTAATTATGCAGGTGGCCAACACACCTGTGTTGCGCTCGGAGTTTGAGTACAGCTACAATAAGAACAATGCCGAGGGTGTCATCGACAAGAAAACCGTGGAGGAATACGTAGACCTCTTCATTAACTATAAGCTGAAGGTGCAGGCTGCGCTCGACGCGAAGATGGACACGATGAAGTCGTTCCGCGAGGAGTTCGCCACCTATCGCGACCAGCAGATACGCCCGTCGTTCATCACTAATGACGACGTGGAAGCCGAGGCCCGCAGCATCTACGACCGCACGCAGCACATGATTGATTCGTTGGGCGGACTGGTGCATCCTTCTCACATTCTGCTTATGCTGGCCCAGGATGCGACGAAAGACGCTGAGGCCAAGGCCAAGGAGCGCATCGACAGCATCTACGGAGCACTGAAGGCTGGTGCTGACTTTGCCGAGATGGCCCGTAAGTTCAGCGACGACAAAGGCTCGGCACAACGAGGCGGTGACATCGGTTGGATTCAGCCCCGACAGACCGTCAAGGAGTTTGAGGACGTGGCTTACTCGCTGAAACCCGGTGAGATGAGTCAGCCAGTGAAGTCGCCCTTCGGCTATCACATCATTCTGTTGCAGGAGAAGCGCGACTTCTATCCCTACGACAGTCTGCGCACCGACATCTACCGCTTTATAGATGCTCGCGGCATCCGCGAGCAGATTGTTGACCGTAAGCTCAAGGAACTGTCGGAGCAGACGGGTGTAGCGGTTCCCGTGCTGCTGGAGCGCCGCGCCAACGACATGGCCGAGGACGACACCGACCTGCGCTATCTCATACAGGAATACCACGACGGACTGTTGCTCTTCGAAATCAGTAACCGTCACGTGTGGGACAAGGCTTCGAAGGACGAGGAAGGTCTGGCAGCCTATTTCAAGGCTAACCGCAGCAAATACAACTGGGACCAGCCCCGCTATAAAGGCATGGCTTACCATGTGAAGGACAAGAAGGACGTGAAGGCAGTGAAGAAAGCCGTGAAAGGTCTGCCGTTCTCACAGTGGGCCGAGAAGCTGCGCACCACGTTCAACAACGACTCCATCATCCGCATCCGCGTGGAGAAAGGCATCTTCAAGCCCGGCGACCATGCGCTCATCGACCAGAAGGTGTTCAAGCGCGACACCATAGCCAAGCCCGTGGAGGGCTACCCCATCGACGCCGTCTATGGCAAGCTGCTGAAGAAAGGCCCCGAGGAGTATACCGATGTGCGTGGACTCGTCACCGAGGACTACCGCGACATGCTTGAGAAGCAATGGGTGGAGGAACTGCGCAAGCGCTACACGTTCACCGTGAACCGTGATGTGCTGGAAACCGTAAACAAACATTAGTAGAATGAAATTCTCTGTAAAGAACGTCTTTGTGCCGGCCTTGGTACTCACGGTGGCGCTGACGGCCAGTGCCGGAGTCCTGCGCGCCACGTTGCCGGGAACCTACGCTGCGCCCGAAGACAGCGACTCGACAAAGGTGGCCGAGGTGACTATCAATCCCGCCAGTATCGTTGACGAAGTCATCTGGGTGGTGGGCGACGAGCCCATTCTGAAGTCGGACGTGGAGAACATGCGCCTGCAGGCTGAAGCCGACGGAATGCACTGGAGCGGAGACCCCGACTGCACCATTCCCGAACAGCTCGCCGTGCAGAAGCTGTTCCTCCATCAGGCAGCCATCGACAGCGTGGAGGTGACCGAGAGCGAGATATCCACCGAGGTGGAGCAGCAGCTCAGCTTCTGGATCAACAATACCGGTGGTAGTCGTGAGAAGGTGGAGGAATACTTTAAGAAGTCCATCTCGCAGCTTCGTGCAGACCTGCACGACGACTTCCGCGACCGTCTGCTCATCGAGAAGATGCGCAACCAGTTGGTCGAGGACATTGCCGTGTCACCTGCCGACGTGCGTCAGTATTTCAAGGAACTGCCTGAAGACAGCATTCCCTTTGTGCCGTCTGAGGTGGAAGTTCAGATCATCATGAAGTCGCCGCGCGTGGCCATCGAGGAGGTGAACCGCGTGAAAGACCAGCTGCGTGAATACACCGAACGCGTGACCAATGGCGAGACATCGTTTGCAACTTTGGCGCGTCTCTATTCCGAAGACCCGGGTTCTGCTCGTCAAGGTGGCGAACTCGACTACACAGGGCGCGGCATGCTCGACCCTGCCTTTGCCAACGTGGCCTTCAACCTGAGTGACCCTAACAAGATTTCCAAGATTGTGGAGACCGAGTTCGGCTTCCATATCATACAGCTCATCGACAAACGTGGTGACAAAATAAAATGTCGCCACATCCTGCTCACGCCGAAAGTGTCGGCAGAAGCCATCGAACAGGCCTCGCAGAAGCTCGACTCGCTGGCCATTGACCTGCGCAACGGGAAGTTCACCTTCGACGAGGCTGCCACCTATTTGTCTGACGACAAGGACACAAAGAACAACCATGGTCTGATGTCCAACACCGCCAACCGGCAGCTCACCTCACGCTTCCGCATGCAGGACCTGCCGTCTGAAGTGGCCCGCGTTGTCGACACGCTGCAGGTAGGGCAGGTGTCTGATGCCTTCCAGATGCGCAACAGCAAGGGAAAGACGGTGTGCGCCATCGTCAAGCTGAAGAACAGAATTGATGGACACCGCGCCACCATCACCGAGGACTTCCAGGTGCTGCGCAACGTGGTTTTGGCCAAACGGCGCGAAGACTACCTGCGCGAGTGGGTGAAGGACAAGTTGAAGAACACCTATGTGCGCATGAACGAACGCTACCTGAACTGTCGATTCGAATACGAAGGCTGGAAGAAATGAGCATGAGAAAACTCGCAGCGCGCTTATTCAGCGGGCACAGAATCATCATCGTGGTGGTTCTGTGCCTGTTTGGACTATGTCTGGCTCAGTCACGACAAGGTCCCAGAAAGCGTCTGCCGAGAAAGAAGACCGACGAGCGCGTCTATCTGGAGCATGCCGACAACCTGTCGTTCGACCGCTATGGAGGCGTCAAGCCTAATGCGCAGATTCTGCGCGGCAAGGTGAGTTTCCGCCACAAGGGAGCCACGCTTACCTGCGACAGTGCCTATTTCTTCGAGGAGACCAACTCGTTCGAGGCCTTTGGTCACGTCAATATGAAGCAGGGCGACACCTTGCGACTGGTGAGCGACTACGCCCTCTATCAGGGCGACGAGCAGATGGCATACGCCCGTCATAACGTTGTGCTGACACACCGTGGCACGAAGCTCTACACCGACAGCCTTGACTACGACCGCCTCTACAGCTACGGCTATTTCTTCGAGGGCGGAAAGATGGTCGACAAGCAGAATGTGCTGACCAGCGACTGGGGTGAGTACCACACCGACTCCCGCATGGCCATGTTCCAGTACGACGTCACCCTGAAGAACAAAAAGTTCGAGCTCACCACCGACACCCTCTACTACGATACGCGCACGTCGCTGGCCCATATCGTGGGACCCTCGCAGATTCATTCTGGCCAGACCGTCATTGACACAGAGGAGGGCTACTACGACAGCCGCACAGAGCAGACGCAGCTTTTCAGCCGAAGCACGCTTGTCAACGGCAACAAGGAACTCACCGGCGACAGTCTCTACTACGATGAGAAAAGCGGTGTCAGCGAGGGCTTCAACAATGTGGTTTATGAGGACAAGGAAAACAAGAACCGCATGTACTGCGACTATTTCTGGTATAACGAGAAGACCGGTGAGGCATACGCCACAAAGCGTGCCATGCTTGTGGACTACTCTCAGAAAGACACGCTCTTCATGCACGCTGACTCGCTGAAGATGTACACCTTCAACATCGACACCGACTCCGTGTGGCGCCGCATCCATTGCTTCAACCACGTGCGTGCCTATCGCACCGATGTTCAGGCCGTGTGCGACTCCTTGGTCTACAGTACGCTCGATTCCTGTATGACCATGTACAAGGACCCCATCACGTGGAACGGTCCGCGCCAGCTGCTTGGTGAGCACATCATGGTCTACATGAACGACTCCACCATCAAGCGTGCTCATGTCGTGGGACAGGCGTTCTCCATCGAGAAGGCCGATGAAGAGGACCACTACAACCAGATTTCGTCGAAGGAGATGATGGCCTACTTTAACAACGGCGAGCTCTATCAGAGTGATGCCATGGGAAACGTGCGCGCTGTCTATTACCCTGTCGACGACAAGGACAGTTCGCTTATCGTGATGGACTATACCGAAACCGACACCATGCGCATGTATCTCGAGGCGCGCAAGATGCAGAAGATATGGACCAACAAGGCCGAGGGGACATGGTATCCCATGACGCAGATTCCTCCGTCGAAGCGCCATCTCGACAATTTCGCATGGTTCGACTATATCCGTCCTGTCGACAAGACCGACATCTTTGTGTGGCGCGGCAAGAAGGCCGGAACCGAGCTGAAGAGCATTCCGCGCCATGAGGCTCCGCTGCAGAAACTGCCTCTTGCCGCCAACATTCCCAATCCTCCCGACGATGAGTCTGTTCCGTCAGCCGCGCCCCCGCCCGTTTCACCATAGGCTGGTCTATACCGATGAAAGGCGCAATCGGTTGCGCAATATCGAGCAGCGGGCACGGCAGGAGCTGGGCCTTGATACTGTTCAGCCCACAAAACAGCCTTCCGATAGCGATTCAAAACAGCGACTCAAAGGGACCTTTCTTGCTGCCACCAGCCATACGCGTCGTCGCGTACGCCATCAGCAGCGTGCCTCGTTGTCGCGCTTCAACATCGTCCTGCTGCTCTTCCTCCTGGCCATTGCCCTGATTGTTCTAAAAGTGCTCATGGCCCAATAATCCGTCACACCCAAAGAAACATGAGTGATATCATACAACTACTGCCCGACAGCGTGGCCAACCAGATAGCCGCAGGCGAGGTCATCCAGCGACCGGCCTCGGTCATCAAGGAACTTGTGGAGAACGCCGTCGATGCCGGAGCTACGCATATACAGGTCATTGTGATCGACGCAGGTCGCACCCGCATCCAGGTCATCGACGATGGCAAGGGCATGTCTGAGACCGATGCGCGCATGTCGTTCGAGCGGCACGCCACGTCGAAGATACGGCAGGCCGACGACCTCTTTGCCCTCCACACAATGGGTTTCCGAGGGGAGGCACTGGCCAGTATTGCAGCCGTGGCACAGGTTGAACTGTTCACGCGCATGGCCAGCGAAGAGATTGGCACCCATTTGTCGCTCTCCGGCGGAAAGGTCACTCTGCAGGAGCCCGCAGCCTGTCCCGTGGGCAGCAACTTCTCGGTTGAGAACCTCTTCTTCAATGTTCCCGCACGCCGTAAGTTCCTCAAGTCCAACAGCACAGAACTGAACAACATCCTGCAGGCCTTCGAGCGCATCGCCCTCGTCTACCCTGAGGTGACCTTCACCGTCCATAGTAATGGAACGGAACTGTTCAACCTGCGTGGCTGCGGCCAGCGCCAGCGCATCGTCGACGTGTTCGGAAAGAAAACCAACCAGGACCTGCTCCCCGTCAGCGTGACGACGTCCGTCTGCTCTATCTCTGGGTTTGTGGGCAAGCCAGAGTCGGCACGTAAGAAGGGAGCCCACCAGTATTTCTTTGTCAACGGACGCTACATGAAGCATCCCTATTTCCACAAGGCCGTGCAGAATGCGTTCGAACGCCTTGTTCCCACTGGCGAGCAGGTGCCCTATTTCATCTATTTCGATGTTCCCGCCGAGGATATAGACGTGAACATTCACCCCACAAAAACCGAAATCAAGTTCGAGAACGAGCAGACCATCTGGCAGATTCTGTCGGCCGCCGTCAAAGAGGCGGTAGGGCAGTTCAGCAATGTTCCTTCCATCGACTTCGACACCGAGGGTCGCCCCGACATCCCTGTGTTCGACCCCTCCAGCCACATCTCCCCGTCACCGCGCGTCAGCTTCGATCCCCAATACAATCCGTTCAAGAATACGAATCCCCACAAGTCGGCCGCAGCCCCCTCGCAGTGGGAGCATCTCTACGATGGACTACAGCGCGGCGCTCCCCCAAGCGAGCCCGTACAGACAGAGATGTTCGACATCACGGACACGACAGAGCAGAGCATCATCGCCGACAAGTCGCCAGCGCACTATCAGTATAAGGGCCGCTACATCATGACTGCCGTGAAGTCGGGACTTATGATTATCGACCAGCATCGCGCGCACGTGCGTATATTATATGATATGTATAGGCAGCAGCTCAGCGAGCATGTGGCCAGTACGCAGAAGACACTCTTTCCCGAGGTGGTGCAGTTCCCGCCGTCTGCCGATGTCACTCTGCAGCGCATCCTGCCCGACCTGTCGCGACTGGGCTTCGAACTCACCTCGCTGGGCGGTGGCAGCTACGCCGTCAACGGCATACCCTCTGGTCTGGAAGGCGTCAGCATTGACCGTCTCGTAGCCGACATGGTGGAGTCGTCCAACAACGACGCCACCCCACTGGGCGATGACCTCCACCACGGACTTGCACTATGTCTGGCACGTCATGCCGCCATTCCCCTCGGACAGGTACTCAGCAATGACGAGATGGAAAACATCGTCAACCAGCTCTTCACATCCACTAATGTCAACTACACGCCCGACGGCCATCCCATCCTCTACATACTCCCTCAAGAGGACATAGAGGCGCATCTTACATGAAAAAACTGACATTTCAGGTGACAATATGGTTAAAAATCAACTTTTTTGTTGTTAAAATGAATATTTTCCGAACAAAGTTTGTTGCCATTCAAAAAAAAGTGTTAACTTTGCGCTCGAATCGGAATATTTAGGGATTGATAATTAATTATCTAAAACGTTTAAACAATAAGTTATGAAAAAGTTTTTCATTCTGTTTGCGGCTGCTACATTCTCACTGAGCGGCATGGCTCAAGAGGAAACTCCCGCATTGAAGCACAGTGTTGCTACCAACTCTTTCTGGAGCAACTGGTTCATTCAGGCTAACGGTACTTATACCGCGTTCTACTCGAACGAGGAGAAGCACCTTGACTACACCAACAGCCCCTTCAAGGATTTCCGTCGTGACTTTGGCGTGTCTGTTGCTATCGGTAAGTGGTTCACTCCCGGAATCGGTACACGTACCAAGCTCTCTGGCTTCTGGGGAAAGAGCGTGCTCGGCAACTATGGCAATGGTTATGGCGATGAGCGCGTAGGTGTAAGCAATGTTCCTGGCGACCAGCAGTGCAACCACATCAAGTACTTCAACCTGCAGCAGCAGGTGCTCTTCAACCTGAGCAACATGCTGGCAGGCTACAACCCCGAGCGCACTTGGAACTTCATTCCTTATCTGGGTGCCGGCATTGTGCGCAACTGCTCTTACAACACATGGGAGCTGGGCGCAAGCCTCGGCGTGCTCAACACATGGCGTCTCTCTGACCGCATGAAGCTGAACCTCGACCTCGGTTACACCCTCAACGGTGACGACTTCGAAGGCGAAGGCAACGTATGGGGTGGCCACAACCAGGCCAACCACGACCACTGGTTCACTGCTGAGGTAGGTCTCACCTTCGACATCAGCAAGACCAACAAGTTCAACGCTGTTCCCGACGTGGAGGCCCTCAAGGCTCTCAACCAGGCTCAGATCGACGCTCTCAACGCTCAGCTGCGCGACGCCAACAACACCATCGGCGACCTGCGCAACCAGCTGGCCAACCAGCCCGAGCCCACCACAACCGTTATCGACAACACGGTCAAGGAGTTCATCACCACCCCGATTTCTGTCTTCTTCAACCTCGACAAGACCGAGATTGCTGTGCTGAAGGACCTCGTGAACGTTCGTGCCCTGGCTAAGTTCGCCAAGGAGAACAACCGCAGCATCCTCGTAACCGGTTATGCTGACAGCGCAACAGGTAGTGCCTCTCACAACCAGTGGCTGTCTGAGAAGCGTGCTGAGCGCGTGGCCAACGAGCTCATCAACATGGGCATCGATCCCTCGAAGATCACAACCGCTGCCAAGGGTGGAGTGGAGATCCTCTCGCCGGTTGACTTCAACCGTCGTGCCACTGTGCAGATCACCGAGGACTAATCGTGTAGCATAACAGAACCCAATAGAAGAGTGCCCCCTCATTGGGAGCACTCTTTTTTCATGCCTTGGCATTTTCATTTCAACAGGACATTGTTGAATTCAGAGTCTGGGGCTGTAGGGGTGGATCAGCGTATCCGCCCGCTGGGGAATACGGACAACATCGTATTTGCAACGCCTGCGTAAGTATCAAATGCGTGCTTCTGTTTGTGCGCAGCCACTCCCCTCCCATCTCAGGGGAGGGGCGCAGGGGTGGGGTATCGTATCCGCCCGTTGGGGAGTACATGCAACATCGCATTTGCAATGCCTGCGCCCGTGTCAAGCGCGTGCTTCCATCTGTGCGCAGCCACTCCCCTCCCATTTCAGGGAGGGGTGCAGGGGTGGGGTATCGTATCTGCCTGCTGTCGAGTACGGACAACACCGCATTTGCAATGCCTGCGCCATCGGGCGGACACGCTGATCCGCCCCTATAATTGTCTAACCCCTAAAACTCCCAAACTCCTTGACATCCAAATACGTATTGAACAACCTTTAATTCCGGCGCTAGCGCCACTATCCTATGTTTGCTAAACAACTATCCATCTTTCTCGAGAACAAAAGCGGCCGTCTGGCCGAAGTAACCGAACTGCTCGGCCGTGCCGGCATCAATCTCTCAGCCATGAGTATCGCCGACAACAGCGACTTCGGCATCCTGCGCTGCATCGTGTCAGAGCCCGATCGCGCCCTCCGCGTGCTCCGCGACGAAGGCTTCGCCGTGAAGGCCACCGATGTCATCGGCTTCACCTGCACCAATACCTCAGGCTCGCTCGCATCTATCATGCGGCAACTGGCCGACGAGGGCGTCTTCATCGAATACCTCTATTCGTTCAACAACGGCGACCACGCCAACGTTGTCATCCGCCCCACCGACCTCCCCACCTGCGAGCGCATCCTTGAGCAGAACGGAGCCTCCATCATCAGTCCCGACGACTTCAACCGGCTGTAGTTCTCCGGCGCTAATTCTTGCCTGCTGCGCTATATTTCTTCTTTGCCTGCGGCGCTACACGAATGCGCATGAATTCCCATGTAATGATTCATAAATATTTTTGATTCATTCATGATTATTCATGCATATTCGCGTAGCGCCGCAGGCATATATATGAAACGTTACGCTGTTGTGAAATGTGGCAATCTGCTAAGTTTGAATCGTCAATTTAACGTTCTTGGGCGATCAAACCGACAGTTTTGCGCAGCAATTCCAATGGAATCGTTTAACGAAGTTAATGGAATTGTTCAACAAAACCAATGGAATCGTTCAACGAAATCAATGGATTCGTTTCCTGAAAATGGTGGTTTGGATGGGCACAACTGACGTGCAGACGAGCAGAAACTGACGCGGCATTCAATGAATGGACAGAAATTACCATAATTATTATAATTCAACTTTCGGAAGTTCAGGAGTTCAGGAGTTCAGGAGTTACAGACGTTAGTTTTATTTGCTCCATTAAAAAAACGAACTAAAAGTATCGTCTGTAACTCCTGTAACTCCTGAACTCCTGAACTCCTGAGCTTCCGAAGATTAAGTTATTATAATTAGTATATGAACAAATATTGTTTATATATTGAACACAGAGACACAGAGACGCAGAGGGCTTGTGCAAAGAGAAAAAAACTCTGTGCCTCCGAGTCTCTGTGTTCAATTCAATCATTCAAGATATGTTTGATTAGTTACTTACAGGTTCTTTGCCGCAAAGAACTAGAATTATAATAATTATGGCAATTTCTGTCCACCTTCTATGGCTTGTTTCAGACTTAATTTCGTGCTTCAAGAAAAAAGTTGGGGAAAAATTTGGTGGTTTGCGGAAAAAGGCGTACCTTTGCACCGCTTTTCAGAAGAAAGGGCGTTTAGCTCAGCTGGTTTAGAGCATCTGCCTTACAAGCAGAGGGTCGGCGGTTCGAATCCGTCAACGCCCACTAAGAAGCCTCAACCGAATGGTTGGGGCTTCTTTTCGCTAAAAAATGTGTGCGAAAACAAAAAAAAGGAGGAACGATGTGCGCTGTTTCAGTTTTAATTGCTATCTTTGCACCCACAAAGCATGGAGAGGTGGGGGAAACCCACCCCAGCCCTCCCGAAGGGAGGGAGCTCAATGGCGCTGATGATGTGCAGGGGACTGTGCAATAAAACATAAGGAGAAGTAGGAGTTCCCTTTCTCCGCTCGGTCGGATTTGCAATCCGACCGCATTGAATATCAGGATTTCTAATCCTGGAAAAGATGTTTTTAGCGCATTGAAAATGCTTATACTCGGTGTGGTCGGATTGCAAATCCGACCAAGCAGAGGGGAACCCACCCCGGCCCTCCCGAAGGGAGGGAGGGCAACGGCGCTGATGATGTGCATAGGACTGTGCAATAAAACATAAGGAGAAGTAGGAGATTCCTTTCCCTCTCTGAACGAACCCACCCCAGCCCTCCCGAAGGGAGGGAGCTCAATGGCGCTGATGATATGCATAGGACTGTGCAATAAAACATAAGGAGAAGTAGGAGATTCCTTTCCCTCTCTGAACTCCCTCCCTTTGGGAGGGTTGGGGTGGGTATCGATGTCCATTAGATAATACGTATTATAGATATTTTATGACGCTTGACTTATTGACAGCCATCTCGCCCGTTGATGGCCGCTACAGGGGCAAGACCGAGGCTTTGGCAGGATACTTCTCGGAGTTTGCCCTTATCCGCTATCGCGTGCGCGTGGAGATTGAGTACTTCATCGCGCTCTGCGAGCTTCCTCTGCCGCAGCTGGAGAGTTTTCCACAGGAACTGTTCGACCGGTTGCGCGACATCTACCGGAATTTCACTGAGGCCGACGCGCAGCGCGTGAAGACCATTGAGCAGACCACCAACCACGACGTGAAGGCCGTGGAATATTTCATCAAGGAGGAGTTCGACAAGCTTGGCGGACTCGAGGCCTACAAGGAGTTCATCCATTTTGGCCTTACCTCTCAGGATATCAACAACACGAGTGTGCCCCTCTCTCTGAAAGAGGCGTTGAACGATGTGTTCGTGCCGCAGCTGACGGAGCTGATTGACCAGTTGGCCGACTATGCCGAGCAGTGGAAGAATGTGCCTATGCTGGCCAAGACGCACGGTCAGCCCGCCTCGCCAACACGTCTGGGCAAGGAGGTGATGGTGTATGTGTACCGCCTGCGTGAGCAGCTGTGCTCGCTGCAGCATACAGAGCTGACGGCGAAGTTCGGCGGTGCTACGGGCAACTTCAACGCCCATCATGTGGCCTATCCCGACCGCGACTGGCGCGAGTTTGCCAACCGCTTCGTGGCTGAGAAGCTGGGACTGAAGCGTGAGCAGTGGACCACCCAGATCAGCAACTACGACCAGCTGGCAGCCGTGATGGATGCCCTGCGCCGCATCAACACCGTGATTATCGACCTGGACCGCGACTTCTGGATGTACATCTCGATGGAGTATTTCAAGCAGAAGATCAAGGCCGGCGAGGTGGGCAGCAGTGCGATGCCCCACAAGGTGAACCCGATAGACTTTGAGAATTCTGAGGGCAATCTGGGCATGGCCAACGCCGTGCTGGCGTTCCTGTCGCAGAAGCTGCCGGTGAGCCGGTTGCAGCGCGACCTTACCGATTCCACCGTACTGCGCAACGTGGGCGTACCCGTGGCGCATTCGGTGATTGCCATACAGAGCACGCTGAAGGGACTGCGCAAGCTCATCCTCAACGAGCAGCGCCTGCACGAGGATCTGGAGAACACCTGGGCCGTGGTGGCCGAAGCCATACAGACCGTGCTGCGCCGTGAGGGCTATCCGCACCCGTATGAGGCGCTGAAGGCGCTGACGCGCACCAATACCCACATGACACCTGAGAACATTCAGGAGTTCATACGCACACTCGACGTGGACGCACGCGTGAAGCAGGAGCTCGCTGCCATCACCCCATGGAACTACACGGGAATGTAGGGTGGGGGAGACATTCGCAGAGAGAAAGCATGAGAAAGAAAGTAGCCTAAGCGATTAGGCTCGCTATATACATTATTTTTTTTATATCAGATTACGTTTAATTAAAAAAGAGAACACCATGTCAGAAGAAATGGAGAAGAATCTGGAAGGCGCAGGTGCCGAACAGAACCAGACCGAGGGGAGCCGCGAGGGCTACCGTCCCTCAACCAACTATCAGGGCTATCGTCAGCCGGGCCGCAGTCCGCGTCCCCGCATTCATCAGGCGACCCGTCCCTACACACCCCGAACAAGCAATGCCGATGACGAAGGAGGCTTCCGTCCGGAAGGCTTTGGAGCCTCGTTGCAGCAAGGCGATCAGGCACAGCGCCCGTATCGTCCGCGCAACAACTATGGTCAGCAGGGCTATCAGCCTCGCCAGCAGGGCTATGGACAGCCTCGCCAGCAGGGCTATCGCCCCAGATACAACAATCCCGATGCAGAGGGTGGCTATCAGCATCCGCAGCAGGGCTATGGCCAGCGTCCGCAGCAGGGCTATCGTCCGCGCTACAATGGCGAGGGCGACGAGCAGGGCTACCAGCCCCGTCAGCAGGGCTACGGTCAGCAGCGCGGTGGCTACCAGCCTCGTCAGCAGGGCTATGGCCAGCAGCGTGGCGGCTATCAGGCTCGTCAGCAGGGCTACGGCCAGCAGCGTGGCGGCTATCAGGCTCGTCAGCAGGGCTACGGCCAGCAGCGTCTGGCCTATGGCAACAAGCGCCAGGGCGGCTTGGATCCCAATGCCAAGTACAGCCTGAAGAAACGCATCGAATATAAGGAGGTCAACGTTGATCCGAACGAGCCCATCCGCCTGAATAAGTTCCTGGCCAATGCAGGCATCTGCAGCCGTCGCGAGGCCGACGAGTTCATACAGGCCGGATCGGTGAAGGTGAACGGACAGGTGGTGACCGAGCTTGGAACAAAGGTGCTGCGCACCGACGAGATCGTGTTCCATGACACTCCCGTGTCTTTGGAGAAGAAGGTCTACGTGTTGCTGAACAAGCCGAAGGACTACGTGACCACCAGCGATGACCCACAGCAGCGCAAGACGGTGATGGACCTCGTGAAGAACGTCTGTCCCGAGCGCATCTATCCCGTAGGACGCCTCGACCGTAACACCACGGGCGTGCTGCTGCTCACCAACGACGGCGACCTCGCCTCGAAGCTCACACACCCGAAGTTCCTCAAGAAGAAGGTCTATCACGTGTTCCTCGACAAGCCCGTGGCTGCTCAGGACATGCAGCAGATTGCTGAAGGTATCGACCTGGACGACGGTGAGGTGCATGCCGATGCCGTTGAATACACCAGCGAGACGGACAAGAGCCAGGTGGGCATTGAGATCCACAGTGGCAAGAACCGCATTGTGCGCCGCATCTTCGAGGCACTGGGCTATCGTGTGGTGAAGCTCGACCGCGTGCTCTTTGCCGGACTTACCAAGAAGAACCTGCGCCGCGGTGACTGGCGCTTCCTCACCGAGAAGGAAGTCGACATGCTGCGCATGGGTGCCTTCGAGTAATTCCACGAGAGGCCGCGGTGGCGATGCCATCGCGACCCCATAACAAATAAAGAAAAGACAATGAAAAGAACAAAAGTCATCGATGCCCTGAAAAGCACCGATTATGGAAAAGATATCACGGTGATGGGATGGGTGCGCACCCATCGCAGCAGCAAAGCCGTGGATTTCATCGCCCTTAACGACGGGTCAACCATCACGAGCATTCAGGTGGTGGTGGATCCGGCCCGTGTGGACGAGGAAACACTCAAACAGGTGACGACGGGTGCCTGCATCAGCGTGGAGGGAAAGCTCGTGGAGAGCCCGGCACAAGGTCAGGCCTCGGAGATACAGTGTGAGAAGATACACATCTTCGGCCTCTGCGGCAACGACTACCCCATGCAGAAGAAAGGGCAGAGCTTCGAGGCAATGCGCAAGAACGCTCATCTGCGTCTGCGCACCAACACCTTCGGAGCCGTGATGCGCATACGCCACAACATGGCCATTGCCATTCACACCTATTTCCATGAACATGGATTCTTCTATTTCCATACGCCGCTTATCACGGCCAGCGACTGCGAGGGTGCCGGGAATATGTTCCAGGTGACAACGAAGAATCTCTACGACCTGAAGAAAGACGAGGAAGGGAAGATCATCTACGACGACGACTTCTTCGGAGAGCAGACGTCACTCACCGTCAGCGGACAGCTGGAGGGCGAGCTGGGAGCCACGGCACTAGGAGCTATCTACACGTTCGGACCTACGTTCCGCGCAGAGAACTCCAACACACCGCGACATCTGGCTGAGTTCTGGATGGTGGAACCCGAAGTGGCCTTCATCGACCAGGAAGAGCTCATGGACCTTGAGGAAGACTTCATCAAGTATTGCGTGAGATGGGCACTCGACAACTGCAAGGAAGACCTGGAGTTTATCAACAACAACAAGTTCATAACGCCGGGTCACGACCTGATACCCCGGTTGGAAGGTGTCCTGAAAGACTCTTTCGTGCGCCTGTCTTATACCGAGGGCATCAACATCCTGCAGGAGGCAATGAAGGCCGGGAAGAAATTCGAGTTCCCATGCGAGTGGGGCGACGACCTGGCTTCTGAGCACGAGCGCTATCTCGTGGAGGAGCATTTCAAGAAGCCCGTCATCATGACCGACTACCCGAGTTCCTTCAAGTCTTTCTATATGAAGCAGAACGAGGCAACTGCCGATGGCGGCTCCATCGGATACCGAGGCACAGTGGCTCCTGGTCCCACGATGCAGGGCACTGACGTGCTGTTCCCGCAGATCGGCGAGATCATTGGCGGTTCGGTACGTGAGGAGAGCTACGACAAGCTGATGGCCGAGATTGACCGCCGTAAGATGGACATGACACACCTGTGGTGGTATCTCGACACTCGCAAGTACGGGTCGTGCCCGCACGCCGGCTTCGGACTAGGCTTCGAGCGACTGATACTCTTCGTGACGGGTATGCAGAACATACGCGACGTCATACCCTTCCCGCGTACACCCAAGAACGCCGAGTTCTAAGTGATGCTATCGCAACCACTAATTCCAAACAAATATAACTGATTATGAGAAAAAGAATCTTAATGATGGTCCCCATGCTTGTCCTACTTGGCTTGCAAACGTTTGCACAACTCAACGGGACAGGCTACTATCGTATTCACAACCAGGCCACCGGACGCTACATCACCGTCCATGACGACAAGGGAAGTGTGAAGCGAGTTGGTACGGGCTATGATGCCGACCTTGGCGCCATTCAGATGGCTTCTTCGCTCGAAGATGTCATCGATGACCCAGGCTCAATCATCTACTTGAAGGATCTTGGAAAGAATGTCTACCAGCTGCAGGCTCAGGGCGTTAACTCGAAGGACCTTATGCAAGGCTATCAGCTCACCATCGGTGGCTATCCCGACGGAACCTATCGCGCATCGGTAAGGGCTAACATCGGAGGCGTGGCAGGACGTGTCGTGTTGGCCGATGACGGCAGCGCGAACGGTGTCACTACCAGCAACGCTGAAGACGAGCACACCCGTTGGTACATCACACCGGTGAACAACACGGGCGACAACTACTTCGCCGTGAAGCCGGACGCTTCCGCCAACGGCAAGTACTATGCCACATGCTATACCGACTTCGCCTATCAGCTGTCGGCAGGCATGCGTGCCTTCTATGTGACTGGCATCGATGCACAGGACGACGCCGTGATGAAGGAGATCTACGGAAAGGTGCCCGCAGCAACGCCGGTGGTCATCCAGTGTAACTCGCAGAATCTTAGCGACAATAAGCTGCTGCCCCTCAATGAGAGCGTTGCGAAGGTGAGTGGAAACAAGCTCGTGGGTGTGTATTTCAACATCAATAAGATGTATTATAACCACAAGCATCTCAACCAGACAGCCTATGATCCCTCCACCATGCGTATGGTGGGAGCCGATGGCATCGGAGCGCTGATCTTCACCAAGAGCAGCATCTCTACCATTCCCGCCAACAAGGCCTATCTCCCTGTACCGGCAACAGCACCAGCTACCATCGGTTCGGCGTTTGAGGGCGATGCTGCACCTATTAGCGTAACGGCTGATGACATTACAATGGTGTACGGCGACGCAGTGCCCGAACTGACTTACACTGTCAGCGGCGGTGACATTACCGGCCAGCCGAAGCTGACTTGTGCTGCTACGTCGAACTCGCCTGTAGGAACCTATCCTATCGTCGTGTCCAAGGGAGGCGTGAGCGAGACGAATGTCACTTACTATAATGGAACGCTGACCATTGTAAAGGCGCCGTTGACCATCTCCGTGGCCGACTACTCAAGGAAACGCGGCGAACAGAACCCGGTGTTCGAGCCTGTGTATACGGGCTTCAAGAACAACGAGTCGGTCAATGACCTCCTGAAAGAGCCTGAGATTTCTACGACGGCAACGGCAGAGAGTGCTGCTGGTGTCTATCCCATCGTGGTGTCCAATGCCATGGCCAACAACTATGAAATAAGCTATGCTGAAGGAAAGCTGACCGTAGAAAAGGTGGCTTTGCAGGTGAAGGTTGGCAACTATGCCATCAAACAAGGCGACGAGATTCCTGCTTTCGACGTGACTATCAGCGGATTCGTACTCGGTGAGGATGAGAGCGTCCTTGCAAAGAAGCCTGTGGCTACGACGACCGCCGTCAAGGGATCCGAGCCTGGAGAGTACGAGATAACGCTCTCTGGTGGCGAAGATGCCAACTATGACTTTGAATATACCAATGGTACGCTCACCGTGGCACCGGCTGACGCCATCATTGTCAAGGTGAAGGATGCCAGCATGGTGTATGGCGACGAAGTACCGCAGTTTACCTATGAAGTGACTGGTGGCGAGCTCGAAGGTGAGCCGCAGATTACGTGCAGTGCTACGAGTGCTTCTCCTGTTGGAAACTATGAAATCGTGATTTCAAAAGGTACTGTCTCCAACTATAATGTGTCGTTTGTGGATGGTACGCTTACCATAACGAAGGCCATGCTGAAGGTGTCCGTGAAAGGTGAATACACCAGGATGCGTGGTGAGGAGAATCCGGTGTTCGAGCTTGATTACGAGGGATTCCGCAACAATGACGACGTGTCCTCGCTTACAAAGGTGCCTGTTGCCGCAACCGTGGCTACAGCCAACAGTCCTGAGGGCGAATACGAAATCGTTGTGTCGGGAGGTGAGGCCCAGAACTATGCATTCACTTACGTCAACGGTACGCTTACCGTAGCTGGCGACGTGGCTGTGAAGGCAGTCCTGGCTCCCAACGGACAGCCATTCGATGTCTATACGACAAGCGGCATGCGAATCCGTTCGCAGGTGACTTCGCTCGAAGGCCTTCCCGGCGGACTCTATATCGTTAATGGAAAGAAGGTGGCCGTGAAGTAATTCACGGTACACCTTATTATATATACGCGTGCGCGTAGCAAATTGCCAATATTTGAAAAAAAAATGGTTTTTGCTTTGCACTTCGTGAAAAAAGGCGTATATTTGCAGTCGATTTCCAGCTGGCAGAGGTTGTGAAAGCCTTATCCAGCCATCAGATGGTCTCTTTGAAGGCCTGATTGGCATCCACTGGAAAAGCGGTTATTTTGGGCAAGATTTTCCCGTATTTAAAGCAGAAACGGACAAAAGTGTTAAATTTTGTTCTTTTTGTGAAAAAATATAAGGAATTGTTTGCGCAATATAAGAATTAACCGTATATTTGCACAAAATTACTGTCGCCTCTCGTCAGGGAGGGACAGTATGTGTGAGAGAATTTAAGCATAAAGTATATATTTAGTTTAATTTAATTTTTAGTCTAATGAAAAAGAAAATTTTTAGCACGTTGCTTATGGTGGCCTTTACTCTGGCTTCCACAAGCATGTTCGTTTCTTGTAAGGACTACGACGACGACATCAACGCCAAAGCTGATAAGTCTGCCGTTTCTGCACTGGAGACGACACTGAACCAGCTGAAAGCTGACTACGAGGCATTCAAGGCACAGGCTGAGAGAGACCATGCCAATTTTGCTACGTGGGCAGCTCACAACGAACTCAAGGATCAGGTTGCTGGCCTCAACACGGCTGTCAACAATCTGAAGAGCGAAATTGCCAACCTGGCAAAGGCTTCCGACGTGGAGGCTAAGATCAAGGCTGTGCAGGATCAGATTGATGCTCTGAAGAGCGGTAAGGCTGACCAGTCGGCTCTTGATGAACTGGCTACCAAGCTCGCAGCACTCGACACTAAGTATGCAGACCTCCTCAAGGAGCATGCTACGATTAGCTACGTTGACGCTGTGAAGGCTGACCTGCAGGGCCAGATCGATGCTCTGAAGGCTGCCAACGCTAAGTTCGCAGAAATCGAAGCTTCTCTCGCTGGCAAGCTCGATAAGTCTGTGTTCGATGCTTTCGTGGCTGAGCTCGGTACAAAGTACTATACAAAGTCTGAAATTGACGCAATCGTCAGCGGTCTTAGGGACGAGATTGCTGCAGCTGGAAACATTGATGAGGCTATTAACCTTGTTAATGGTGTGAAGGACCAGATTGAGGGTATCCAGCAGGATATGGATGATCTGAAGAATGAGATTCTGAGCAAGCTCGGTGACTATGCTACTAAGGAGCAGCTCCAGCAGCTCTTCGACGATGCTAACGCTGAGATCAACAAGAAGGCCGACAAGACTGTTGTTGACGAGATTGAGGCTTATCTGAACGCTTTCCTTGGTGTTATCGAAGATATGCCCGAGGATAAGGCTGAACGTCTGAAGAAGTTCCAGGAGGTTGCTGACAAGCTCGTGAACGGTTATGGTCGCGACATCAACATCCTGAACGTGCTGCTCTCAAAGCGCGTTACCAGCATCGTGTTCAAGCCTGAGTTCGACGCTCTCGCTCGTCCCGCTGTTGAGGCTCCCGCTCTTGCTTACCAGCCGCACATCGCAGTTGTTGGTACTGGTTACAATGAAAAGTATGTATACCTTGTTAATAAGGTGAAGACCGCTAAGGAGTATGATGGCGCTGAGATGCCCGTCATCCACTATCCGAAGTCTTACTATGAGTTCCGTCACAATCCTTGGGCTGTGATTGCCGACTTCGCTGCTATCGACCACTCTACTTATGGCGTTCCTTCAAGCGCTTACTACATCATCAACCCGTCTTCTGTTGACCTGTCTACCGCTAAGGTTAGCTTCGTCGGCAATGACGTTCTCTGGAATGAGGAAGTTGAGTCTCGTGGCTTCGACTATCACAACATTGCTGTTGCTGTTCATGAGAAGGCTTCTGACAACCCCATGGTTGGCAATGTGATGCAGGTTGACTTTGAGGTTCCGCAGTGGGAGGCTTACATCGAGCAGCTCGCTAAGAACTACATGGACACTGTGCCTCTGAATGCTTATCAGAAGAATCTCGGCCATGTTTCGACACAGGGTGTTGAAATCGCTCTGAAGATTTCTGACAAGGCTTCTGAGGAGTCTGCTGAAGCTGACGTTGTTTCTGACTGGGCAGTCGTTGTTCCTGCTATGATCCACGTTCAGGGTCTGGCTGACAACTTCGCTGATAAGACTTATCAGGCTGTCGTTACCGCTCGTGACTCTAAGCCTCTGCCGCTTCCTGTGATGCCGGTTTGCCGTCAGGATGGTAAGAAGCACCTCTTCAAGAAGGCTGCTGACGCTGTTGACAATGGTTACACTCACCAGGTGCTCTACAATGGCTCTATCGACCTCGCTGCATTCGTTGAGACTCACTATACCTACATGGGCTTCAATAAGTACAACAGCCCCAACTACTACATCTCTGACGCTGAGAAGGAGAGTGTAGACAACGAGTCTGGTTATGGCTTCGGCGAACTGGAGCAGACCATGAACGAGGCTACCTTCAAGCAGCTCGGTCTGAAGTATCGTTGGACAATCGTTGAATATGCTGAGGGTGCTAACGACACTCACGAGTCTGCTCACCTGCAGCAGGATAAGGACGTTGAGTCTAAGTTCTATCCCCGTTCGGTAACTGCCGATGGTAAGACTATCGTTGACGAGACCGCTACCCGTGAGGCTCTCTATCGTGAGCCGCTGGTGAAGGTTGAACTTATCGACAAGCTTGGCAATGTTATCGAAGCTGGTTACATCAAGCTTCAGATCGTGGAGAAGATCACTGAGGTGCCCGATGGATTCCTCGAGTTCAACTTCGACTTCGACGATGACGAGTATGTAAACTGCGACAAGGCTATTGAGCGTGAGGTTACATGGTCTCAGATGGAGAACCTCCTGTTTGCTAAGCTCGGTGAGCTCGGCTATTCTAAGGAGCAGTTCGAGATTGAGTATGAGATTGACGTTCCCGGTGCTGTGAAGCAGTACAAGCGTTCTGTCAACGCTAAGGGTGAGGCTTCTTACACTATCGATACCGATCCTATCGGTTCTGTTGAGTACACCACAATGGACGGTGAGAGCCGTGAGACAAACATCCTGAAGTGGACTGTTTCTGACGGTAAGGATATCAGGAAGATCTATGATCTCGCTGAGCCGGTTGATGGCAAGAGCACAAAGGCTCTGACCACATACGTACGCTTCATCAAGAAGGTTGGTGCTGGTCCTGACCTCTACATTGCTCTGACAATTCCTGTTGGCAAGCTCCTCTTCGCTACCGGTCAGATTGACAATACGAAGACCTTGACCTACTGGTTCCAGCTCAACTCTACTAAGAATGCTACCAACTCTGATGGTTCTGACGCTCGTGAGGTTCGCGTGAACGTTCCTGTTCCTGCTACTTCTGGTGAGACAAAGGCCGTTGGTACCTTCTCTTACAAGAACGATAACCTGCTCGAGAGCACTGAGTTCGTGAAGGATCTCCACGACTTCTTCCTCGATGGTCAGATCAAGCTCGCTCTTGACAATCCTAGCAAGTTCCCGACCTATGCTGGTAAGACTCCGCAGTTCGAGTTCACTCTCCCGTCTACTAAGACTGGTAACGCTACGTTCGACGCTTCTGCAAGCGGCACATGGCAGGTGAAGGGTATCAGCGGCAATACTTACACGCTCTACCTCTCTAATGACAACATGCAGATCAAGTGTGGTACAGTTGTTATCGTTGAACTCGACAACCAGGGTGCTATCCACTTCGTTGAGGGTGAAATTGCTGATGACATTCTGAACTACAAGGGACACAAGGCGCTCGGCGAGCTTGAGACGTTCACTGCTTACCTGAAGCTCACAATCCCCGATGCTTGCTACCCGATTGACCTGCGCGGATCTGAGTGGTTCAACGTTCGCTTCGTACGTCCTCTGACCATGGAATGGAACGGTGAGGCTGTTGTAACCGACGCTCCTAACAACTGGCAGAATGTGAACCTCGCTGATCTGGTTAAGGTTTACGACTGGCGTAACTATGAGGGCGATCCTAAGAACTCAGTGGGTGCTAATCCTGACAAGAAGAAGTTCGACTTCAAGTACTATCAGGTAACTCTGCTGACTTCTCTTGACGACATCGTAACTGATGCTCACCTTGCAACTGACGTTCGTCCGCAGAACGCTACAACCTATAAGGCTAATGTGGCCGCTGGCGACAGCCCGTTGAAGGGTGTACAGACCATCAGCTGGAAGAAGATCGTTGGTCTCGAGCTGCAGTACATCACTGACGCTTCTGGCAACCCGGTTCTCCAGTATAAGAACAATGGTGGTATCACTGGTGACTTCCACATCTTCGTTCCGGTTTACATGCAGTATGTATTCGGTCAGTACAAGAAGTCTTATCAGTACACATTCACCATGCTGACTGTGAAGTCTTCTGTTGACCAGCCGACTGAGTCTAAGAAGCACTAATTGTTAGTTCAATAACAATTCGATAATCTCAGAGGGGTGTCACTCGTTGGCACCCCTTTTTAAACCAAATCCATTATTAATGAAGAAGAATTCTTACATATTACTTTTAGCTGCTTTGCTTTCATTCGCTTTTTGTGGATGTCAGGGTGACAAGAAAAAGACTGTGTCAGAGATGGAAGATGAGTATTTCCAGAAACCTCAGATGTCTCTTTCACAATCTGATACAACTGAGGTGATGGCGCAAGTTGAACGCTATATGTCTCTCCTTCAGGAAGAGAACTATGACGATGCCCTCGCTATGTTGTATTTCTTGAATAAGGATTCCATTCAGATGCTTCCTGCTTATATGGCAGAGCAGTTTAAGGAAGTATATCCTCGTTATCATGGTATCAAATATGAGCTTGACGAGCTCATCTTCCTCAATGAGAAAGACTGTGAAGCCAAGTATACCGTTACCCTTTTCGAAAACAAGCCCGGAGACCCCGTACGTCCCAATAAGATGTCGTTCTATCTGAAGCCTGTTCGTCGAGATGGCAAATGGTATTTAACCATGGCTGATACCATGTCCGATACTAACATTCTTAATGGTAGAGGAACAGAGATTAAACACTAATCCATATAAGAGTATGAAAAATTTTAGAACACTTATCGCTGCTGTGCTCCTCTCTGTAGGTATGACAGCAATGGCCCAGGCAACTTATACAGCTGCCGACGGCACAAAGTATGAGTTCAAGAAGCATGCTTTCCTGGATCTTCAGGGTGGCGCTCAGTACACTTTGGGTGAGTCTGAGTTTGGCAACTTGATTTCTCCTAATGTTCAGCTCGGTCTGGGTTATCAGTTCAGCCCGGTTTTCGCTGCACGCATCGCTGCCAATGGATGGCAGAGTAAGGGCGGATTTGATGCCGATGGTCAGAACGATACTTACAAGTTCAAGTATGTTGCTCCTGGCATCGACTTCATGTTCAACCTCTCTAACCTGTTCTGCGGATGGAATCCCAACCGCGTTTTCAATGTGACAGCTTTCCTTGGTGCTGGTGCTAACTTCGCTTTCGATAATGACGAGGTGAAGGCTGCTCAAGGTTCTGGCAATACGAAGTACGTGTTTGGTCACTATTGGGAGAAGACCACTCCGTCTATCGTAGGTCGTGGCGGTCTCGACTTCAACTTCCGTCTGAGCGATGCTGTTTCTCTCATGATCGAGGGTAACGCTAACGTCCTCAATGATCACTACAACAGCAAGCACGCTGAGAATCCCGATTGGTACTTCAACGGTTTGATAGGTCTTCGCATCAATCTCGGTAAGAGCTACACAAAGGTTGTTCCTCCTCCTGTGATTCCTACCGAACCCGATCCAATTCCTTATGTTGATCCTACTCCCGATCCAATCCCCGCTCCCGATCCAGTTATCGAGCCGATTCGTCGTGACATCTTCTTCACCATCAACTCTACTGTCATCTCTGAGACCGAGGCCCTCAAGGTTAAGGACATAGCTGACTACATGAAGAAGTATCCGAAGGCTAAGGTGGTTGTTTCTGGTTATGCTGACAAGGGTACAGGTAATGCCAATATCAACGCTCGTCTGGCCGCTGGTCGTGCCGACATCGTTGTTAAGTGCCTGAAGGAGCAGTATGGCATCGCTGACAGCCGCATTACTTACAACAGCTATGGTGACACCGTACAGCCGTTCGCTGAGAACGACTTGAACCGTGTTTCTATCTGCGTTGCCAATCCCGAGTAATCATAAAGGATTTATCTATAAAGAATAGGATGTGCGAAAGTGCATCCTATTTTTTTATACCCTATGGACGATTTGTGTTCTTTTTAGTTTGTTTTCCTTTTGGGATATGCTAGGCAAGACAGTTTACTGACAATCTGTCACGCAATTGTCACTGACGCACCGGCTTGTTTCGTTTGGCATGTGTTTTGCTCAATAATAAGCGGTTGTGAAAGCAGCCGCGAGTTCAACAACAAGTATTGAAACAAATAATAATAAAAAGAATACAACTATGGGAAAAGTAATTGGAATTGACTTAGGAACTACAAACAGCTGTGTTGCCGTGTTCGAAGGCAACGAGCCTGTAGTAATCGCTAACAGCGAAGGTAAGCGCACCACACCTTCTGTGGTGGGCTTTGTACAGGGTGGTGAACGTAAGATTGGTGATCCTGCTAAGCGTCAGGCTATCACCAACCCGAAGAACACCGTCTACTCTATCAAGCGTTTCATGGGTGAGAATTGGCAGCAGACCGAGAAGGAAATCTCGCGTGTGCCATACACCGTTGTCAATGAGAACGGTTATCCCCGTGTCGAGATTGAAGGCCGTAAGTACACACCGCAGGAAATTTCTGCCATGGTGCTGCAGAAGATGAAGAAAACTGCAGAAGACTATCTTGGACAGGAAGTCACTGACGCTGTCATCACAGTACCTGCCTATTTTAGTGACTCTCAGCGTCAGGCTACAAAGGAGGCTGGACAGATTGCAGGACTGAATGTCCGTCGTATTGTCAACGAGCCAACGGCCGCAGCACTGGCCTATGGTGTGGATAAGGCCAATAAGGACATGAAGATTGCCGTGTTCGACCTCGGCGGTGGTACCTTCGATATCTCAATCCTCGAATTTGGAGGTGGCGTGTTCGAGGTGCTCAGCACAAACGGCGATACCCATCTGGGCGGCGACGACTTCGACCAAGTAATCATTGACTGGCTTGTCCAGGAGTTCAAGAATGACGAGGGCGCCGACCTGAAGGCAGACCCAATGGCAATGCAGCGTCTGAAGGAGGCTGCCGAAAAGGCTAAGATTGAACTGTCCAGCTCTACCAGCACCGAAATCAACCTGCCCTATATCATGCCCGTTGGCGGTGTGCCAAAGCATCTGGTGAAGACGCTCACACGTGCCAAGTTCGAGCAGTTGGCTCACGACCTCATTCAGGCATGTCTGGCACCGTGTCAGAAAGCCATGCAGGATGCCAAATTGTCAACATCTGACATCGATGAGGTCATCCTCGTTGGAGGTTCAAGCCGTATTCCTGCTGTGCAGACCTTGGTTAAGAACTATTTCGGAAAAGAGCCTTCAAAGGGCGTAAATCCTGATGAGGTGGTGGCAGTCGGTGCCAGCATTCAGGGCGCAATCCTCAACAAGGAAGGTGGAGTGGGAGACATCGTCCTGCTCGACGTCACACCACTGACCCTCGGCATCGAGACCCTCGGCGGTGTTATGACCAAGCTCATCGAGGCCAACACCACCATACCTTGCAAGAAGAGTGAGACATTCTCTACTGCAGCCGACAACCAGACCGAGGTGACCATCCACGTCCTTCAGGGCGAGCGTCCCATGGCAGCTCAGAACAAGTCCATCGGCCAGTTCAATCTCACCGGCATCGCACCCGCACGCCGTGGCATACCTCAGATTGAGGTCACCTTCGACATCGATGCCAACGGTATCCTCAAGGTAAGTGCCAAAGACAAGGCCACAGGCAAGGAGCAGGCCATCCGTATCGAAGCCAGCAGCGGACTCTCGCAGGATGAGATCAACCGCATGAAGGCCGAAGCTGAGCAGAACGCTGAGAACGACAAGCGTGAGCGTGAGCGCATTGACAAGCTCAATCAGGCAGACTCGATGATTTTCCAGACCGAGACCTTCCTCAATGAGAATGGCGACAAGCTCGGTGGCGACCGTCCCAATGTGGAGCAGGCCCTCCAGCAGCTTCGCGACGCTCACAAGTCTGGCGACATCGCTGCCATCGACACCGCCATCAACAATCTCAATCAGGTGATGCAGGCAGCCAGTGCAAAGATGTACCAGCAGGCCGGTGGTCAGCAGGCCGGTTCTGGTGCAGGCTTCAACGGCGGTCAGGCCGGTGGCCAGCAGTATCAAGGCGGTCAGCAGACCCAGACAAACGATCCCAACGAGAATATCCAGGATGCGGATTTCGAGGAGGTCAAGTAAGTTTGCATAAACATCCGCAACAATAAGAAAACCCGCGTAAATCAAGCGTTTACGCGGGTTTAAATTTTTGTTAATTAATCTGTTCTGCTTTTTATGTTCGTATTTTTTGATTACATTTGCATGTCTTTATACCACAACAGAATAAGCAGATAACATCAATATGTTTATTGAGTTGGTTTCTGAGATAAAAATGAACGTCTTTTGAATGCAACAAAGGCGAGGTATCTTGGGAGTAAAACCGACAATCTTGCCAAACAAATCCAATGGAATCGTTCAGCAAATCCAATGAAATTGTTGAACAAATCCAATGGAATAGTTGGACAGAATCAATGGATTTGTTTCTTGAAAGCGTCGGTTTTGTTATCCGAAACAGACAGTTTGACTTGCAGAAACAGGCAAACAGGCGACCAAAACAGTAGAAACAAGGCTCCTTTTCTCGACTGTCTGCGGTGCTACAGGCGCTTGGCTTTCATTCTTTGCAAGCCAAATAGAGGTCACGTGCAGGCTTTGCTTGTAGACAATCCGTGAGGAAAAACCTGTAATGGTTCAATCATTTACTGTATAGGTTTCCTTCTTCTTCGTCATCGAAGATGCGTCCTTTCTCACGGTCGTACCAAAGACCATCTTTATTCGCCTATCCGCGAGGATTGGACTATCATGAATCGAGGTGCGGAATGTTTCTTTCGTTATTGGCATGATACAGTTATATTTGTACAGTTAAAACTAAAGTGTAATTATATGAAAGGTGTTTCCAATAGTTTTCTTTTTTGTTAATTGTGCTCAAAACCCATGAGTTTTTTGCGATTCCTTGTGGTTATTGCGTTATTTATTATTACCTTTGTGGTCAAAATATGGTAATCCCATAAGAGAACATGCTTCAATGACAAAAGCAGAAAAAACATACTGACTTTGAATCATAGAGAAGCGTTGGGCATCTTTATGGAATGTAATCTTGATAAACAAATAGAATAATAACGCATGGCATCTTGGAATCATATCGAAATAACTATAGATGGAAAACGTGTTAATGCACAAGCTCCTTCAATTGTCTCTGCTAGTCGAAGCACTGATATACCAGCATTCTATGCTGATTGGTTTTTTCATCGTTTGCAGAAGGGATATTCTGCCTGGACGAATCCGTTCAACGGTGTAAAGTCGTATGTATCTTATGACAAAATGCGATTTGTAGTTTTCTGGTCAAAGAATCCAGAGCCATTGTTGCCATATCTATATTTTCTAAAGGAAAGAAATATCAGGTGTTATATCCAGTACACCTTGAATGACTACGAGCAAGAAAAACTGGAAAAGGTACCTCTTCTTGCTAAAAGAATCGAAACATTTAAAAGACTAGTTGCTGAATTGGGAAAAGGTGCTGTCATCTGGCGTTTCGACCCAATGATATTGACTGATGACATATCGGTGGATGACTTGTTAGGGAAAGTTCAGAATATCGGCGATCAGCTGAAAGAATATACCGAGAAACTTGTATTTAGCTTTGCTGACATAAAAATGTACAAGAAAGTAAAGCACAATCTTGAAGTAAACGGCATTCCTTACCACGAATGGGAAATTGAGCAAATGGAAGAGTTTGCTAACAAGCTATCTTTTATGAATCGTAATCGAGGTTGGAATTTCCAGCTCGCTACTTGTGGAGAGAAGATAGATATTTCCAAGTATGGTATTTTACATAACCGTTGTATAGACGGTGACCTCATAACCCGGCTTGCCTGGGATGATAAGGAACTTATGGAATTCATGAAGGTAAAGATAGAGGATGCCCCTGCTCCTACTTTGTTTGGGGAGCCGGAGTTGCCACAGGGCGCAATACTCTTGCCTCGTAACCATTATTTTATAAGCACACACAAGAAAGACCCCGGCCAGCGACAGTTCTGTGAGTGCATGGCATCCAAGGACATCGGGGAATACAATACCTGCCCACATCTTTGTGAGTATTGTTATGCTAACGCAACCAAGGATTTAGCTATTAATAATTGGAAGAAGCATAAGGAAAATCCCTATGCTGATACTATAACCGGAAAACAATAAGTATAATGAAAAAGAACTTAGAAGAAATACTCGCTGATTATTATAATTGTTTTTACTATGATGAAAACAGGATGCAGGCAGCTCTGAATGGCGATGTAATAGAGATAAGCAATATTGGAACAGATTTTGCAAGAAGTCAAATGTTTGCAGAGGCTATTGAGTGCTGGGAGTATATCGTTGAAAGTGGAATGTCCACCACCCCTGAGACATATAATAACTTAGGCGTGAGCTATTTTTATGGCAATGGGGTTGAAGTTAATTATGAAAAAGCGGTTCACTACTATCAAAAAGCCGCAGCTGCTGGACATCCTTTTGGGAAATACAACTATGCTGTTGCTCTTGAACAGGGCAAAGGTATTAAAAGCGATTTGAATAGAGCGATTAAACTCTATGAACAGGCTGCAAAAAG
>OCTW011616708.1_pt1 | contig 32394 bp, 23 predicted proteins | sample 1539671 | NCBI WGS metagenome assembly OCTW01 (sample SAMN02144230, study PRJEB22623) | gut metagenome | biome: sheep rumen | host: Ovis aries | place: New Zealand | reverse complement strand
TATTTAGTATCTCTTCTTTAATACTTTCATAATAGATATCTTTCTTCATAAGATAGGTTCCTCCTTTTTAAATTTTAAAACCTATCTTAACACTTGGAATATGCGAAATATGTCAAATTATGGAAGTTTCATATATAAAAAAAAATCTAGTGTGTTTTTGAATTTACACACTAGATTCTATATCTTTATTTGCGTGCCTCATGCAATGGTCCTACCTATCTCATCCAACACTCAAAGTGAATGGGGAACTTGGTGTTCCTTCCCCTGAAATTTCGATATCAGATATCAGAAACAAGGCCGGCCGAGCAGAATAAGCATAGCCCACAGTGGCATTATTAAGGGCCCCACCCGAATACACAAGGAACACGTTATAAGCAAGCGAGGAAGAGGCAGACGGCGACATGGTCCATTGATTATCTAATTTATATAACCAGTCGTTGCTATAACAATTGTTTGTATTATATCCTCCATATGTTAAATTTAAATTTAAGCATGTATTTCTTACTTCTCCTCCTACGGCATATCCAGAGTCACTTGGTGTCATGAGTCCTACATATCCTTCCCATGTTGTTGTTCTATTGACACTGTCGTTACAAGAGGACCCTGATGTACAGATTTTTCCGTTGTTATTACTTCTTTCGTATTCATAGAATTTACTTGCAATTCCTAATCCATTTCCACTTGTAAAAACATCATTTTCCCCTTGACTTCCTAAGTTCCATGTATGTTTATCTATCATATTCTTAGCTGATTCACTAAGTCCTGTTGTACTAAAGTCACAGGTTGTATAACTATTTTTCCAATCATTATAACAATTTCCTGAACTCTTATTCCAATACAAACTATTATTTGCATAAGTTCCTGCTATTTCACTTCCATAACTGTCTTCTGCTAAGTTAGTATCATACCCTGGGTTAAGCAGTTTCATTAAGTCTGCTCCCTTGTATGTTCCTGACTCTCCCCATTGATTGATTCCAAATCCAGAGTTTACACTTGACGCACTCGTATCCAATGAATAAGCACCTATGGATTCATTTCTAATAAGTTTAATTTGATTATCAAACACTCCGATGATTCGCCATCCTGCAGTTTCTCCATTAAACGTAACATAATTACATGGATTAGATCCAACGTATCTTAGGTTACCAAAATCGTCATAAGCAAGAGTGTTTGTACATCCAGATTCATCTGTTCCTTTATCAATGACTGCTGTTGAAGTTGAATCACTTCCCTCTACTAGCTTAGCAATCGTTTCTGCTCCGGTTGTTTTCCGTTTTTCTTTGATTAATTTTCCGGATATAGTTCCTGTAAAAGATTTACCCATCTGATTATTTTGATTTCCATTGTTCTTATAGTTATAAACTAGATAGAAAGTATATTTTGAGTATGCTGTAGAAGTGCTATTCTCTCTTACTTTTAGACTTCCACTTTCTTCTACCACTTCAAATTCTTCTTGATATAGAACATTTAATCCATTCTTTAATGCTTTAGTATAGATTGGTGTAAGTCCATTGGTAACTAGAGTATCGACTCTAGAGAAGTTACTCCCCTCTTGAGTTAGTTCGCCTTCGGTAACTGTTACTTCGGTAGTATCTAGTGATTTATAAAGTTGTATTTCTACGTCACTTCCAAAGATTGACTCATCAATCACTCCTGTTAAGTCTAGTTCATAGACTCCAGAACCTTTAGAAACTGGCTCTACTGTAAACTTTTGAATTGCCATATCCCCTGGATATTGATTTCCACTGGTATAGGTTGCTTCTGTTGCAGTCAGCTTTAAACTTCCCATTTCTGCTGCTGTAATCGTTGTTTCTCTTTCTCCTAGATTTTGGAATGTTGCTGAAAAGTACGCATAAGAAATACTAATTGTAATCATGAATACAGAGACTAATACAACACCTATCATTGTTTTTTCTTTCTTGTTCATTTACTATCTACTCTTTTCTATATTCATACCTATATGTTACCATGCTGGACTTTTATTATCAAGAAAAAAACTAGTTTTATTCAACTAGTTTTGAAAGAATGATTTGAAAGCTTCTTCTTCGTCTTTTAGTATTTCTTCAGTTAGTTCTTCTCTAGAATCAGATTGCTTTTCAGAAATCCCTTCTATTAATTTCTTAGCCTCGCCAGATTCTACATAGATGAAGTTAGGAGCATAGATTCTTTTTTCTTTGGCATCTACTTTTTTGTTATTTTTATCGGTTAAAGAGTAATCTGCTAAAACATTATCAAAATATTCTAAAAGTTTTTTATATACTTCTGTTCCTTCTTTTACTACTTCAACTTTGCCTTCATCATTTACTTTTAGTCTATCTCTTAAGATTTCATTTCCCTCATCATCCCAAATTGGTACATAATAAATTGTTTTGATGCTGTTTTCTTTAGCAATCTTAATAGACTGTTCAATAACACTACGGCACCAAGGACAAAGTTTATCACCAAAGTAAACATAGAATGTTTCTTTATTCTCCATTTTTTTAACAATTTCTTCAGCGGTTGCATATACATAAGGATTGTTCTCATCAATATTTACAGTTCTATGTACTTTTCCAGAAGAGTTTTCTTTTCCGTTTATACTTTCATAATCACTTTTAAACTTCTGAGCATCTTTATTTGAACATCCACACATAAACAATACTGCTCCTACTACTAAGATGGTCATCATTATTTTTCTTTTCATCATAATTCCTTCTTTCTATGTTTTCATTTTATAAAAAAAAAGACTGTTAATCAATCTTTTTCTAGTAGAACTTAACTAAACTTTAGGTTGAATTATTTTTTATAGCAATATTTTTTCTATTTCTTTCCAGTTATATACTCTTTTTAAATCATTTTCTTTTACGTTTTGATTATGCCAAGCATTAAATAGTATTTTTTCTTTAGCATTAGTTAAGTTTGATGGTTTGTCATCAATTGCTATATCAAATGGTATCATACTTTTGTTAGTAATAAAAATATATTTTTCAGGAGTAATGAAGGGAAGTTTTTTCCTTAAGTAGTCGTATTTATCTCCTAAGCATTTTGCACTCAAATCTCCTTCTTCTTGCCATAGATATGATGTAACAATATAGATATCATATTTTTGATTTAATTTTTGTAATACCTCATAACAATCACTAAGTAAGGGGGTGTCTCCATAAAACTCTTTATTTTTCATGAAATCCCAAAATTCTTCTTTGTGCTCTTTTGTTAATTCTTGAACAAGTTCGTATTTATCGATGTTATCAACATCAGGTTTTTTGTGATAGAATTCTTCTATACAATTTAGGATATTTCCGTTTGTTATGACGTTATCCATATCAATCATTAATGTTTTCATGTCATTCACCTTTTATATTTTATTATAAAGTAATGATAAGTATTCTTTTTAACTATTCATAATTACTCATTGTCTTGTTTAATTCATACATTTTTCTATCTAATTCTTGAATATCTTTTGCGTAATCTTGCATTTTTTCTTGAACTTCTTCAGGTATTATATCAGGGAATTTGTATCTTATTTTATGATCTAGACTAGCCCAGAAATCCATAGCTACTGTCCTCACTTGTATTTCAGCTGGGATATATTCAACAACCCCATCTAAGTATATAGGAACTAATACTTTTAAATGATAAGAAGAATAACCTGTTTCTTTAGGCTCTAAAATATAGTCTTTTTTTTGACTAACAATAATATTAACAGATCTTGATAGTAAAGAGACTATATCATATACATCACTAATAAATGAAACGACAAGTCTTAGACCTACGACATCATTTACATACTTCATAATATTTTCTTCAGTAAATTCTTTTCCTCTTTTATTTAATTTTTCTTTGATACTTTTCTCTGATTTAATTCTAGCTTTAGTATGTTCTACTGGCATATAACCATGGATACGATGAAACTCTTGAATTAGAACATTCACTTCTGTTTCAAGCATAGATAACGCATATTCATATTTTGAATAATCCATTTCTAAAATCTCCTTTGATAGTTGTATTTTATCATGTTTTTAAGGTAAAAAAAAGAGATTACTTCTCTTCTTCTAATTTGGCTAGTATTGCTTTAGTTGCGGTTATCGCTTTTTCTCTTACTGATTTAGCAGCATCTTGCAATACTGGTTCTCCTTTTTCTTTGACATATTCTACTAATTTGCTAGCATTTTCTTGAATTTCACTTGCTTTTTTCTTAGCTATTTTGAGAACTTTTTCTTTATCTAAATCTTTTACAGATGCTTCAATTTCATCAGATTTACGCGCAATATACTCCTTGATATCATCAGCATCTACTTCTTTTGCTTTAGCAAGTAGTTCATCTATTTTTTGCTTTAGTTCAGTTCTAGTTTCCTTTCCCGTTTTAGGTGCGAATAATAATCCTAGTCCTGCTCCTAGAGCAGCTCCTCCAAGTAATGCTGTCATGGTATGTTTTTTCTTTCCCATCAAAATCATCCTTTCTTATCCCTATTATATAATTAATATCTACAATTACAACAGTAAATCTTCTGTAGTTGACTTTTTCTTGACAATCTTTATATAATATTCCTATGAAGAGGAGTTGATTTTATGCAAAATGTGGCTGCTTATTTTCTACTTTTTTTGGTTTATTCTTTTTTAGGATGGTGTTTAGAAGTTGGGGTCAAACTCTATGAAGATCATACTTTTGTTAATCGGGGTTTTTTAATTGGTCCATACTGTCCTATCTATGGATTTGGTGGACTTTTCATGTCATTATTTTTAAAGCGCTATTTAAATGATCCTTTAGTTTTATTTGTTATGATTGTTGTATCATGCTCTATCTTAGAATATTTTACCAGTTATGTTTTAGAAAAGCTATTTCATACAAGATGGTGGGATTATACTAATCGTAAATTTCATATAAATGGGAGAATATGTCTTGAAACCATGAGTTTATTTGCCGTATTTGGAATGATTATTATGTATGTTACAACTCCTTTTTTCTTACATATTTTCTATCTTATGCCAGAGAACTTACTTATTGCTTTAGCAACAATTATATTTATTTGTTTTGTTCTAGATTGTATTGTCTCTTTCTTAGTTATTAATCAGATTAAAAATGTTAGTAAAAGTACCCAAGAAAAACAATTTCTTTTTAAAGATGATACAGAAAGAACTACTAAACTTGTTCGTAAAGAAATAGCTAAATCAAAGAAAAAATTACAAAATCGTATCTTAGAATCTTTTCCTAATGCTTTAATGTTACGTTTCAAGAAGAAAAAAAAGAGGAAGAATTAAACTTCACTCTCAAAGAAAACATGATACCATTTTAAGAAACAGAAGACATTCCATACTTTTCGGTAATTGTCTCTTTTTTTATTCTTATGATCTTCTAATAATTTCAATAAATATTTGGTATTAAATAGTTCATTTGCTGTGTCTGTAGAAAATGTCGTTTTAATTTCTTCGTATAAATCATCTTCTCTCATCCAGTCACGGATAGGAACAGGAAAGCCTAATTTTTTCTTTTTATAAGCTTCTGTTGGAATTGCTCTTTTAGCAGCACTTCTAAGGGCCACTTTGGTATTTTCTTTTGTTACTTTGTAATCTAACGGTAAAGATGAGGCTACTTTAAATACCTCGGTGTCAATAAAGGGTACTCTTCCTTCTAGGGAACTTGCCATTGTCATGCGATCAGCTTTTTGTAAAATGTCTTTCATAAGCCAGAAATGAATATCAATTGCTTGCATTTTAATGATATTGCTTTCACCTGCAAATTCATCATAGACCGGTTTAGTTATTTCTTTATTAGTTAATTCTATTCTTTGCTTTAATAATTTCTTACGTTCTTTATCAGACCATACTTTATTAACACCAATATAACTATCTTCTAGTTTTTGCCCTCTTCTTACTAAAAAGTTAATTCCTCTAACGCTTGGTAAAAGAGAGCAAAGTTTAGAAATACCATGTCTTATTATAAATGGAATTTTATTATAGAAGGCAAAGTCAACTTCTTCTCTATAATAATTATATCCTCCAAAGAATTCGTCAGCGCCTTCTCCAGATAAAACTACCTTAACATCTTCGCTAGCTAGTTTAGCAACGAAGTATAGAGCTACAACGGCTGGGTCTGAGGCTGGTTCATCCATGTGATACATTACTTTATCTAATACTTCCATATATTCTTGTTTGGTAATCTTTTTATTTTTGTTTTCTATACCTATTTTTGAAGCTAAATCTTTAGCATAATTTGTTTCATCGTATCTTGGAATATCATATCCTACTGTGTATGTTTTATTTGGTTTAGCTAAACATACTAAGTAAGAAGAATCGATTCCAGATGATAAGAAAGAACCTACTTCAACATCACTAATCATATGATGTTCTACTGAATCTTTCATGACTGCTTCGATTTCATCAACCGTGCTATCAAAGTCTTTTTCTTTTTCATTAAACTTAAGACTATAATATTTTTCAATGTTAATTTTTCCATCTTTATAAGTTAAAGTAGAACCTGCATCTAAACGATGTACGCCTTCAAAGAATGTTTCATTAGTTGGAGTAAATGAAAAAGATAAGTAGCTTGGAAGAAGTTTTTTATTAAATTTTTTAACAAATTTAGGATGATCTAAGAACTCTTTAATTTCTGAGGCAAATAAGAAAGTATCTTCATTTTGATAATAATAGAATGGCTTAATACCAAATGGGTCTCTTGCACAGAATAAAGATTTCTCTTCAGTATCATAAATGGCAAATGAAAACATTCCTCTTAGGTGTTTAGGTAGTTCTTTACCCCACTTTATATAGCCAGATATTAACACTTCAGTATCAGATTTTGTTTGATAATCATAATCGTTTAGTTCATTTTTTAACTTTTGATAGTTATAAATTTCTCCATTAAAGACAACAACATATCTTTTATCATTTGAAAACATGGGTTGTGCTCCACCTGATAAATCAATTATAGATAGTCTTCTATGCCCTAAAGCTACACCATCACTAACAAAATACCTGGCATCATCTGGTCCCCTGTGAGCAATTCTATCACACATCTGTTTAATATATTTTTTATTATTTTTATCTTTGCCTATTATTCCTGCAATCCCGCACATAATACCACATCACTTTCTTTTGTCATTATTATACATTTTTTTTCTTGATGCTTCAACAATAGTATTTCCAGAATATGTCAAATCACAACAAAAAAAAGAACTATTTCTTTAATTTTCTGACTAGTTCTTCTTTTTTTGGTCTAAAAGAATTACATTTTAAAATGTTTAATCCAGATTCAAATATGGTTTGATCTCGTAATTCTTCAAGACATTCTTTGTATTGATTATAAACTCTTTCAGGCAAGAATGTTGCAAGTTGTCTGTTACTAGAATGGAACAATTGCATTCTTAATCTAATAAGGTCTCTTTTTCCTAAATAGTCTTTATATCCTAAAATACATAGCAAATAATCTAAATTCCAATATTTAGAAATAATATAATTATCATTTCCTTCTAAAGCTTCTAGGTAAGATTTAGGAGTTATTCCAAGGATTGGATAACTTATAGAATCATATAAAACGTCTCTAGCAAATCTATCTTCGTTTACGTCAAAAAGGATACTTCTAACATTTTGGTAACATCCAATAACTAAATCTCCTTTTTTTAATTCTTTATATTCCTTTCCTGTCCAAGGATAAATCTCTCTTGTTAAGACAATTTTACCTACTTTTAAATCCTTTCTAGATACTTTTTCTTGGTTATTTAACATCATAATCCCCCGTTTCTTACGTATTAAAATACCACTTTCTATCCAAAAAAACAACTCTAAAAATCTTTTATTAATGATAATTGTACCTTTTCTTTATCTAAGTCTATCCCACAGACATAAACTGTAACAATATCACCAACTGATACTATATCGCTTGGACTAGAAACAAATTGATGAGACATCTTAGAAATGTGAATAAGTCCATCATCATGCAAGCCAATATCGACAAAAGCACCAAAGCTAGTTACGTTTCTAACTGTTCCTTGTAATTCCATTCCTACTTTTAAATCATTAATAGTTAAAATATCACTTTTTAAGATAACATCATCTAAAGAATCTCGATAGTCTTGAGCAGGATGTAATAATTCATCTTTAATATCTTGCAAAGTGTAGATGTCACATCCTAGTTTTGTAGACAATTCTTTAACATCACATTTTTCAAGTACTTCTGTAAACTCTTTACTTCCCATATTTTGAATATTCAAGTTTAATTCTTTTAATAGATTGTTTGTTAATTCATATGATTCAGGATGGATTCTTGTTTTATCTAAGGCATTTATTCCGTCTATAACTCTTAAAAATCCTATTGATTGTTCATATACTTTATCAGAAAATCCTGGCAGTTTTTTTAGTTCTTCTCTTGAAGTAAATGGTTTCTTGCTTCTAAAAGATAAAATAGCATCTATTGTTTTCTTAGTTAAACCTGAAATATATTTTAGAATGCTTGAGCTTGCTGTATTGATGTTGACACCAATCTCATTTACTATTTTAGATACTGTAAAATCTAGCGCTTCTCCTAAATTTTTTTGATTGACATCATGTTGATATTCTCCAACCCCAATACTTTTAGGGTCTATTTTAACAAGTTCTGATAGAGGATCTTGAATTCTTCTTCCTATCGAAATAGCACTTCTTTTTTCAACAGTTAAATCGGGAAACTCTGATATAGCTAGAGGACTAGCTGAATACACACTAGCACCAGCCTCACTTACTAAGTTATATAAGACGCCTGTTCCTTTAATAGTACTTGCGACAAAAGCTTCAGACTCACGAGATGCCGTCCCATTTCCAATAGCTACGATATTAACATGATACTTATCAATTAAGTTTTTTAAAACACTTGCACTTTTCTCTTTTTCATTTTTAGGCTCATGTGGATAAATCGTTGCTATTTCTAGTACATCTCCATACGGATTTAAGACAGCTAATTTGCATCCTGTTCTAAAAGCAGGGTCAAAACCTAATACTACTTTATTTTTAATTGGTTTAGTCATAAGCAAGTGCTCTAAATTATCTTGGAAGGTATCTATAGCTTTTTCTTCTGCACTTTCAGTTAACTCACTTCTTATTTCTCTTTCTACACTTGGATATATTAAACGTTTTAATGAATCTTCTAAAGCTTCTTCAACATATTTAGAAACAAAAGAATTCTCTTTTTTTATCCATTTCTTTTTTTGATATTCAAATATTCTTTCTTTATCAAAATCAAGACTTACGCTTAATATTTTTTCGTTTTCTCCTCTGTTCATAGCCAGAATATGAAAATGTTTAGCATACTTAATTCTTTCGTTAAAATCATAATACATCTGATAAGTCTTTTTCTCATCTACAGCATTCTTCTTGATTTTACTTGTAATACTTCCATAATTTAAGATTTCATTTTTTATTGATTTTCTAGTTCCAGCATGATCAGAAATCCACTCGGCGATGATGTATTTAGCTCCTTCTAAAGCTTTATCTACTTCCATGTTATAACCACTTGCTAGAGTATTGATATCTCCAGATTCTGGAAAAGACATGATTTTTTTAGCTAAAGGTTCTAAGCCTGCTTTAATTGCTTCAGTTGCTTTTGTTTTCTTCTTTTCTTTATATGGTCTATATAAATCTTCAACATCACTTAGTTTTTGACATTCCATGATTTGTTTTTGTAAGTCCTCTGTCATCATACCTTTTTCATCAATAAGTCTTATGACATCTTCTTTTCGTTTTAAAAGATTCTCTAGATAAGTATATTCTTTTTCAATACTTCTAATTTGTTCCTCATCTAAAGAGCCTGTTACTTCTTTTCTGTATCTTGCGATAAAAGGAATGGTTGCTCCTTCACTTAATAGATTTAATACAGCTTCTACTTGAGATACTTTTATTCCAAGAGTAGAGGCTAACGTTTCTTTGTTATTCATATTATTTACTCCTCACTAACGTGCATATTGATTATATCAAAAACAATGAGAAATTTAAATAATTTATGCCCTTATTAAATGATAAAAAGCAGGATAAAATCAAACATTTTACATTTTTCTAACGACTTTTAAATTTACAAAAAAAATCATAACCAAAATTAGGCTATGATTTCGTTTAATTAAATAGTAACTTAACTTACATCCACAACAAATGGATTATTCATTGTACCATCTCCACTCGTAAATTCCACGCCAGGGTCAAGGGAAAGGACAGGACGGACGCCCCCGGCACTGTACACGTAGATATCGAAGTTAGCACGCCCTGTCGAAAAGACACCCCTAGAGTTGGCGCCTGAACCAGCGAAGAAGCGAGGGGACATCGCCCAATAATAGGAGCCAGTTCTTAAATAATGGGATGTCGTTGTATTATATGCACCTGCTGCTACTGTTTCATCTGTTGTGATTAAAGCCACAGGGTATGTTAAAGCTCCATTACCAGTTGAAGATACACTAAATGCATCATTTTTAGAATCAACGCTTCCTTGATTATTTACACAAGTAAACCTTGGCTGTTGTTGTCCACTTCCTGCTGCAGTCCATGGGCCATAATACCAGCGATAGGCTGTTTTTTGCTTAGCATATCCATCGGTTGTATGCCCACTGGGGGTTGTTTCAGATATGTTTTTGTCATTGCAGAAAATCGTATCTAAACTAACATAATCACTATATTTCTTGGTACTAGATGGAATTGAAATATCGATGTTGTTCGCGTACCAATAGTCAATAGACCCTGAAGTTGTTGCATTTCCTTTAATGGTTGAAGAAGTTGCATTCTTGTTGTTCATCACATCAAAAGTATCCGCATAAGAAGATTGATTTGTTCCCTTATACATATATCCTAGGTAGGCGTTGTCATCGTACGATGAGTTAAACGCTCTTTCACCGATTTGTCTGTTTGTTCCATCTGAAGTTGAACCACCTTCTTTGATGTTGGCATAAGCAGTCGTTCCATCATAGATGAGTCTAATAGAACCATCTCCATTAATACGGATAATTCTCCAGATGAATCCAGCAAACGATACATAGTTGTTGGTGACATTTCCTCTATAGTAATAGGTTGTTCCTAGGTCGTCTTCTGCTTCACATAGTAAAGATGCGTTTTCTTCTCCAGAAGTCACTGTAATTGTTTTTGTTGTCGCATCATACGTTGGGCAAACACCGCTTTGATTATTCATAGATTCATTTAGTTTAATAGCAGGATTTAATGATTGTAGTTTAGCTAAAGTAGCTTCATTAGCGGGAACTGGACATTCTGTTATTTCTCCTGTAATAGTTCCTGAAAAACTCTTCCCCATATCTCCTGTTTGGTCAGCTTGTGTTTCAGCATACTCTACGGTTAAAGTATAGTTATTTGTGGTACTTGCATTAATCTTCATTCCGCTTGCTAGAGTTGAGTTAGTAGTTGGAAATGTATTTAAAGTTAAAGGAATATTATTTGTTCCATCACTTAGAGAAACATGTAAGTCGCTCGTATTTACAAATGTATTTGTAACACTCGTCCAGTTTAGATTAAAACAGACACTCGTGTCATTATTATTTCTTACCTGAAATGTTTGGGTAACAGACTCTCCTGGTATCATTAAGTTACTTGAAGTTGTTGTCCCATCTATAATTTCTAAGTCACTTAAAGACTTTGTTGTAAGGCTTGTTGCTCTTGTTCCTGTATTTGTTACATCAGCTGAAAAATATGCATATGCTCCTTGATAGATAATTGTAATTAAAATTAACAAAGATGCAGAAAAGATTATATATAGTTTTTTATAATTTTTCATACTTACCTCCTTTAGTAGCGAATGTTTTCTCTTGTAGATTCAGAGTATAAATCTTCAAATTTTCCTTTTCTTGAAAGAATCATTAAACCTAAAAGTCCTGTTATAAATAGCATTACAGATACCACTTGAGCAACTTTAAAGCCTCCAAGCATTAAAGAATCAGTACGCATTGATTCGATAAAGAAACGACCTACACTATACCACATTAGATAAAAACATGATAAAGTCCCAGCTTTTAAATATTTGTAATGTCTCATGATTAAGACAATTATTAATCCTAATAAACACCAAAGTGATTCGTAAAAGAAGGTTGGATGGTAATAGACTCCATTAATATTCATTCCTTCTATGACAAAGTCTGGAATATGATAGTTTTGTAAAAGCGTTTTTGAAATAATTCCGCCATGAGCTTCTTGATTAAAGAAATTTCCCCATCTTCCTATTGCTTGACCAAGAAGAAGACTTGGTACGACATAATCTAGTAACTTAGTCATCTTCACTTTGTATTTACGACAATAGAATAATATAGTTAAGAAGCCACCTAGAATACCACCATGGATAGCTAGTCCTCCTTCCCATATTTTGAAAATACTAACTGGATCTTGGGCATATATATTCCAGTTAAAAATAACATAGTATGCTCTTGCACCAATAAAGGCAAATATTATTGTCCAGAAACAAAGATTAAATAAAAAATCAGCTTTATAACCATGACTTTTTCCTTCTTTAATAAAAAAAGTAATTCCTAAAATAACAGCCAGTAATAATAACATGGAATACCATTTTATTTGAAAGCCATTATATTCAAAAAATACAGGATTCATATCATCACATCCTAATCTGTTTAGATTATAGCACAAAATAAATTAAAATACTACTTTCTTCTTACTAAAGAATAGTATTCGCTTGTAAAACCTTTCATATTTGATTGCTGTTCGTTAAAGAAGGCTGCATACTTTCTTAATTTTTTTAAATCCTTTTTTCTATCATTTTGGCTTTCTTGAGAAAAGAAATATTTTTCTAACATTAATAAATTTAAATTATCTCCTGCTCTTCTTGCCGCTGAAGAAATATGACAATAATTTTTTACACCTAAACCAGCATGTCCCCTGCTAAAAGTATCATAGTAACTATTTGGGTACATAAATTTAAGCATTTTTAATTCATCAATATAAAAGCCTGTACAGTTTTCTTTTTTTAATCGTTCAAGATAATATTCACAATCTTTTTGGTATAGTGGGTCTAAGATGTGATTACGATAGATAAAAGGGATATTATATTCTCTAGCTAAATTAGCAAAAGAAGAATTAAAGAAAATCATAAAACTCTCAATCATTTTCTCACTCGTTGTTGTTCCTGTAATATTAGTATGAGTAATATTTGGCTCTTTTCTAGCTACTAGTGAATACATAGGATCTAAACTATACAAAGATGTTAAAACAGGTAATATTTCTTGAATAGATAGTAATGTTTCTTTATACACGCTATTATCATTTGTTAATAAAGCTCTATTGCATTCTTCATAGGTATCGTTTTTTTCTATTTCAACATTCTCCATTTTATATTCTTGACTAATAATTTTTCTTTTTACTTTATCAATTTTAGTATATAAACTTAAAACACTTCTGACGTTCTTTTCTTTTAAGCTAAATAAATCTTTTCCAAGTAATTCTGGATATAAGTAAATAGTTTGTTCATACAAGTAATAAGAATAGACTCTTCTTAATATTTCTTCTAAAATTTTAGAATTGTGTCTAACATCATAGATGGGATTTGATACATGAATTCCTAATGTATAGATATCCCCTTCTTTTTCAAGGCTGAAACCATCATCTAGTTCTTCTGCGCCTTCAGAGTCTACTGTATATACATATTTTTTACTAGGCTTCAGGGGATTTATCATTCTATTTAAATACATTGATGTTGCTTCCGCTTTTGTTCCTAGTGAAAATTCAGGAGTTATATCATATTGGTAGAATAATTCTTCTCTTGATAGTTCTTTAGAATAAGAAAGTTCTCTTTTGGCAATTTTAGCAATCATAAAGTTTTGAAAAGTTGTTTTCCACTTTTCTATAAAGTATGCATATCTATCTTTAGCTATTCCTATATAATTATTCTCGACGCTTGCTTTGGCAAACAAATCATAAATAATTCTTAGTTCTTTCATTGTAAAATGGTCTTTTTCATGTTCTGTTATAATAGATAAAACACGGTCATAGTATAGTAAATCATCAAAATGATTAAAAGGTGTGATTTTAACATGTTCTTTTAAGCGAGATATATATTCTTCGATTATATCTTTTAGAATATTCATTGATTGTTCGTCTAATAGATTAATCTGATGAGGCTTATTCTTGATGATATCTTTTACTAACGAAATATTTTTTATTTCAAAGATAAAATATCTTAAAACATCCAATTCTTCTTTATCTTGTGCTTTGTAAATAGATAGTGATAAGACTTCTAATTTACCTAATATTTTATTAAATATTTTGTAGTTATATCTATTTTCTTTGCTATTTTTTTCTTCTAATAAATAAGTTTTTATTTTATATCTTATTTTTTGAATTCTTAAGTAAGCTTCTTTTCTTTTATCAAGGGAGTATGATTTAATATCATATAACCAAGGAATAGTTCCTAGTAAATAGTCATAGTTTTTTCCCATTACAAAAGACTTAGAGTCCTGTTCTAGTATTTGTAAGGAGTACTCTACTCTTTTGTATTTATGCAATCCATAGATGTAATTGCTATTATTAGTGGCAATAGCTTTCCGAAATTTCTTTAAAGGATATAACTCATTCTCTTTCATATTTTTATTGTATCATTTTTAGAAAATAATTACTATATTAAATATTATCTAAATCTTCTAATAAAGCGAAATCTTTATATTTCAAATGAGTTACTACACTCGTAGAATAATCAATTTCGTCATTCGTTATAATAATCTTTTTTCCTTTTTTTCAGTCACAAAGTCTATTTCTCCTTTATTTGTTTTAAATACTTTGATAGAATATCCCATATAAATAAGCTCCTATAATATAAACCTCTTCTAATCATTTCTATCACCATAATAAGTATACTGAAAGATTTATCATGAATTGATAAAATTTTTCACTAGAAAAGAAATACTATTTGCTTAAGTATTTCTTTAACCATTCTCCTGTATAAGAGTTATTACACTTAGCGATTTGTTCTGGAGTGCCAGAAGCTACAACGCTTCCTCCAGCTATTCCTCCATCAGGCCCTAAGTCGATAATATAGTCTGCTACTTTAATCACGTCCATATTATGTTCAATAACTATAACAGTGTCGCCATTATCAACAATTCTATTTAATATTTGTAATAGTTTTTTAATATCTTCACTATGTAAACCGGTTGTAGGTTCATCTAAAATGAAGACACTTTTTCCCGTTGGTCTTTTTTGTAATTCTTTAGATAGTTTAACTCTTCCTGCTTCTCCTCCTGAAAGAGTCGTGGCAGATTGTCCTAAAGTAATATATGATAGTCCAACATCCATTAGCATATCTAATTTTCTTTTTATTTTGGGAACAGAAGCGAAGAACTCAACAGCTTCAGACACTCTCATGTTTAATACTTCGGAAATATTCTTTCCTTTGAAAGTTATTGCAAGAGTTTCTTTGTTATATCTTTTGCCATGACAAACATCACAAGGGACGTATACATCTGGTAAAAAGTGCATTTCTATTTTTTTAAGTCCATCTCCATAACAAGCCTCACATCTTCCACCTTTAACGTTAAAAGAAAATCTTCCTTTGTCATATCCATGCATTTTAGCTTCTTTGGTTGAAGCAAAAACGTCTCTAATATCATCAAATACCCCTACATAAGTAGCAGGATTTGAACGAGGAGTTCTACCAATTGGGTCTTGATCTATAACTACTACTTTATCAACGTTTTCAATTCCTTTAATCTCTTTACACTTTCCTGTTATAATTTTAGCTCTATTAACATCTCTTTGGAGTGTTTTGGCTAGAATCTCATTTACAAGAGATGATTTTCCTGAACCAGAGACACCTGTTACAGCAATAAACTTTCCTAAAGGAAATTTAACATTGATATTTTTTAAATTGTTTTCTTTAGCCCCTTTGACTTCTAAATATAAGCCATTTCCTTTTCGTCTTTTTTTAGGAACAGGAATACATTCTTTTCCAGCTAGATATCTTCCCGTTAAACTGTTATTATTTTTCATGACTTCTTCTGGAGTTCCAAAGGCAACAATTTCCCCACCTTCTACGCCAGCTCCAGGTCCTACTTCAACAAGATAATCTGCTGCTCTCATGGTATCTTCATCGTGTTCAACGACAATTAAAGTATTTCCTAAGTCTCTCATCTCTTGTAAAGATTTAATTAATTTCTCATTATCTTTTTGATGAAGTCCAATACTAGGTTCATCTAAAACGTATAAAACTCCAGATAGTTTACTACCTATTTGAGTAGCTAGTCTAATTCTTTGAGCTTCTCCTCCAGATAGAGTTCCTGCTCTTCTATCAAGTGTCAAGTAGTCAAGTCCAACGTCAACCAAGAATGTCAATCTATTATCAATCTCTTTTAGCAAGAGTCTGGCAATATTCTCTTGTTCTTTATTTAGTTTTAAAGCTCTTAAAAAATCTCTTAGTTCTTTGATACTCATTGTTGTCATATCATAGATATTTTTTTTATTAATATAGATAGATAAGACACTATCTTGGAGACGAGTTCCGTGACAAACTTCACAAGGAAGTTCAATCATGAAAGTTTCTAACCAGTCTCTTATCCAGTCTGAAGAGGTTTCTTTTTGTCTTCTTTCTAAGGTTGGAATAATGCCTATAAATGGTTCATTACTAACCCATGCATTGCCAGTTCTAGCATGATATGTAAACTTTAAGTTTTCTCCTTTGGTTCCATAAAGTAAGATGTTTAAGTGTTCTTTTTTTAAGTCTTTAATGGGAACATCTGTTGGAATCTTATACTTTTTACATAAAGCTTCCATGATTTGATAGTTGGAATTGTTATCTAAGTTAAAACCTTTGAAAGCATCATCACAAATTCTTAAGTTTTTATCAGGCATGATTAAGTCTTCACTGATTTTTAGCTTTGTTCCAAGCCCTTTACATTCAGGACAAGCTCCATAAGGACTATTGAACGAAAATAACCTTGGTTCTAGTTCTGGAATAGAAAAGTCACACTGTGGACAAGCAAAATGCTCTGACATTAAAATTTCTTTATCTCCAATCACGTTAAAGAGAACTTTACCACTTGCAAGCTTACAACACGTTTCGATTGATTCAAATATTCTACTTCTTTCACTTTCTCTTATTACTACTCTGTCCACGATGACTTCAATATTGTCTTTTTTATTCTTTTCTAAAGTGATTTCTTCTTCTAAAAGTTTTTGCTCACCATTTACTCTTACCCTAGAATAACCTTCTTTTCTAAGATCATCGAATAATTCTTTATGAGTTCCTTTTTCGCCATGAACAATTGGGGCCATAATTTCAACTTTAGCTCCATCAAGTTCCATAATCTTGTTAGTCATTTCTTCTATACTTTGAGAAGTAATAGGAATATGATGATTCTTACAATAAGGAATACCTATACGCGAGAATAAAAGTCTTAAAAAATCATATATTTCCGTGACTGTTCCAACTGTACTACGAGGATTGTTATTCGTTGTTTTTTGGTCAATAGAAATACTTGGAGATAATCCTTCAATACTATCAACATCTGGTTTTTCTACTCCTCCGATAAATTGACGGGCATAAGCTGATAGACTCTCCACATATCTTCTTTGACCTTCCGCAAAGATGGTGTCAAAAGCAAGACTTGATTTTCCTGAACCAGAAACACCTGTAAAGACCGTTAATTTATTTTTAGGAATTTCAATACTCACATTTTTTAAGTTGTTTTCTCTTGCTCCTGTAACGACTATTTTGTCCATTTAAAACACCTCATTTACAACATTAATTATTTTACCACAAAAAGAGAAAAATATAGGAATAAATTTTAGGGGTTAGTCATTTAACATACTAAGGGTGAGTTTATGAATATAAAAAAAGAATTTTTCCAAACTCTTTTGATTATTATAGTAGGAATTATTAGTCATTTTTTATATGAATGGAGCAATCATAATGTTATAATTGGTCTTTTAAGCCCAGTTAATGAGAGTATATGGGAACATTTAAAACTCATTTTCTTTCCTATGTTAATTCCTTTATTATTTAATTTTAATAAGAATTATTTTCAAGCAAGAATCATGGGTATTTTAAGTGCAATTTTATTTTTGGTTCTTACTTTTTATACGTATTCAGGTATTATTGGCGATAATTATGCTATTGTAAATATCATTTTATATGTTTTCTCTATTCTTTTAGGTCAGTTCATTTCTTATCTATCCTTACAAAATAATGTTTATTTTAACATTATTGTTTCTATTATTATATTTTTAACTCTGCTCATTAGTTTTATCCTATTTACTTTTAACCCACCTAGAATTTCTATGTTTCAAGATCCTATTTCATGTACTTTTGGAATATTAAAGCATTCTTAGTAATATACTTTTTTTATTTGGTCTTCTACAGAATCATAGATGTTATATGATACTCCATACCAAGTTTTACCACATTCATCTTTGATTTCATCGCATCCGAATGTAAATACATTTTCATTAACATTTTCTGTTATTTCATAAAAAGCATTGTACCCTTCTTTTATACATTCATCATTTGTTTCATACACATAAGTATAGTTATGTTCAAATTTTTTGGGAATACACTCATTTTTTAATAAAATATCAGGCTTTTTATCCACTACGCTTGTTTGCCTGCTTGCTAGGACAATATTTGGAATAATAACTGCGACTAGAGTAATTGAAAAAACAATTCCATAAGTATGAGCTTTTAAAAATTCTAAAATAAGAGAAACGATTCCTCCTCTAATATCTCCTTCTGCTTGGTCAGATATTAACTTGATTAAATCGGAATCATATGGTTTTAGTTTGGAGTCACATTTCATACATTTTTTATTCTTTGGATTATTTATGGTACCACATGATGGGCAATAACACACTTTCATATTTCACCTATTCTTTTTATATTGAATTTTATCAGTTATACTCAATAAAATCTTATAAGGAGTTAATCTTGATAAAAAGATAGCTAGTTTGACACTTAATTTAGGAATAATCAATAACTTCTTTTGGAATAATTTATCAATAGCATATTTGGCTACGTATTCACTACTAGCTCCATCTATTTTAAATTTACCTTCAGCGACTTTATTAAATTCAGTATCTACTGGTCCAGGACATAAAGCACTGATTACAACAGGACTCTTTCTTCTTTTTAATTCATGATAAATAGCCATGGTTAGTTTTAAAACATAGTTTTTAGTAGCGTAATAAGTAGATAATCTAGGTCCGGCTAAGAAACCTGCACTCGATGCCACATTTAAAATATAGCCTGACTTTTGCTGAGCCATTTTTTGAACAAATAATTTGGTTAGTATATGCAGTGCTTTAATATTTAAATTAATCATTTCTAATTCTCTATCTAAAGAAGTATCTATAAAATCTCCAAATAAACCAAAGCCAGCATTGTTAATAAATACATCTATTTTTTCATCTTTATATTGTTCATATAGTTTATAACAGTTTTCTTCTTTTTCTAAGTCTAAGGGAACAACTTCAACATTTGTTTTTAGCTTGTTTTTTAATTCTTTTAATCTTTCTTCTCTTCTTGCTACAAGCACTAAGTCATATCCTAAATCACTTAGATATTTAGCCATATCTTTGCCAATCCCAGATGAAGCCCCTGTGATAATTGCTTTCACTTTTGCTCACTCTCCTTAAGTACTATTATAAACAAAAAAAGAGTATTTTACTACTCCTTATTTCTTTCCAAGTACTTCCATTATGGCTGGTAATATTTGTTTTTTTCTGGAAACCATTCCTTCAAGAAATGTTCCTTGTTCTACCTCGTTTAAATCAAAACTATCTTCAATAATATATTTTGAGCTATCATTGAATAAAACGTATGATCCGCCTTTAATAATGTCTGTTACAAATACTGTTACTGTTGATAAGTTTAAAGCGGCAATTTGATTTAATTTTCCAACAAGTTCAGGAATCTGCGATTTTAATTCATCAAAGTCCATTGTTATAACTTGAGAAATTCCTAAACTATTATTTCCTACTTTATATGTTTTGTAGTCTTGATAAATGATATCTTCTAATGTCTTTCCTTTGATTGAACTTCCTGCCTTTAACATTTGATATCCGTAAGTCTCATAACTAACTCCTGATATTTTCGATAGTTCTAAAACAGCTTCTTTATCTAGATTTGTGGTAGTTGGGCTTTTTAAGATGAGCGTATCAGATAAAATAGCTGATAACATTAGACCGGCTATGTTTTTAGGAATAGATACATTTCTCTCTTTATATAAGCCATAAAGAATTGTTGAAGTACATCCAACAGGCATACATCTAAAATTAATTGGAACAGATGTACCAATAGCTCCCAAATTATGATGATCAATAATTTCAACAATTTCTGCTTCATCAATTCCCGGCACACTTTGTTCTAAGTTGTTGTGGTCAACTAAGATTACTTTTTTCTTGTCGTAATGTCCAATGTCAGTCATTCTAATTAAACCTAAACATTCATTTTTTTTATTTAATATAGGATAGTTTGTAAATCCTTGTTTTGTTGCTTCGGTAATGAAATCACTTAGATAATCTAGTTCGTGAACTACAGCTGGACTTTTGTTAATTAAAATGGTACTTACATAACTTGAAAGAGCTATTTGATTGCAAGTGTGATATGTATCATAAGAACTGGCAATGATGCTTACTTGTTTTTCACGAGCTAACTTTAGTAAATCATTTTCTAGTTCTCCTTTATTTGTTAAAACAATTAAAGCAACACCTGATTCTATTCCATGTTTAATAACTTTATATCTGTCTCCAACAATTAAAATATGGTTTTTATTTAGATTAGCTTGCTCTATGAAAGTTTGGCTTTGGTAGCTACCGGCAAGTAGTTCTCCGTCAAATTCACTTTTGAATTTCAAGATTTCTTTTCCTTTTAAAGCATCTAGAATATGTTCATAACTAGTATTAAGCCTTTCTAAAGGGTTTTCAATAAATAGCATGGCTATTTCTTTTAATGTAATTAAACTTACTAAGTGTTTTTTTTCATCAATGATAGGTACCGCAGTTACACTTTTTTCTTGCATGTAATCTACTACTTCTTTAACTGAAGATGTTTCACTTAGCATGACTCCTTTTTTGTAATTTACATTTCTTAATTGAACTTTAACGTTATTTAAATATTCTGGCTCTTTCATTCCAAAATAATCTAATGCATATTTTGTCTCGGCATTAATATGTCCTAGAACTTTAGGAATAGTTGATTCTCCTAAACTATTTTTTAAATATGACAAGGCAATGGCAGAACAAACTGTATCTGTATCTGGATTACGATGTCCAAATATGTAGGTTGAACTCATTTTCATACCTTCCTTTCTATATTTTCTTAAGTACTCTTTCTAAGTATTCTCCGTAGGTATTTTTAGGTTTCTTCTCTAAAATCTTATGGATGGTTTCTTCACTTAGCCACCCCTGTTCATAAGCAATTTCTTCTGGACAAGCAATAATTCGATTTCCTTGTGTTTCCATCGATTTTATCATGTTGGATGCTTCACTCATACTTTCAAATGTTCCCGTATCAAACCAGGTATATCCTCTTTTTAAAAGTTCTGCTTTTAACTTTAAGGACTTTAAATACATTCGATTTAAATCTGTTATTTCGTATTCTTTCCGAGCAGACAGAGGAACTTGTTTGGCCATTTTGCTGACTCCCTTGGGATAAAAGTAGAGTCCTGTAATCGCATAGTCACTTTTAGGATACTCAGGTTTTTCTTCCACTCCTATAACGTTGTTATTTTGATCAAATTCTAAGATTCCAAATCTTTTTGGGTCTCTTACTTGATAGCCAAAGATGGTTGCATTCCCTTCAAAAGCATTTTGCTTGGCTTTTTTAAGTTTCTCTTCTAGTCCTGCTCCATAAAAGATGTTGTCTCCTAGAACCATGGCACAGGGATCTTTTCCTATGAATTCTTCTCCTAAAACAAATGCTTGAGCAAGTCCATTTGGGACGCGTTGGATCACATAAGATAAATGCACCCCTAGTCTTTCTCCATCCCCAAGTAATCTTTTAAAGTTGTTTTGATCTTCTTCAGTCGTAATTAATAAAATATCTTGAATTCCAGCCATCATCAATGTGGATAAGGGATAATAAATCATTGGTTTATCATAGACTGGTAATAGTTGCTTGGATGTTGCCATAGTAATGGGATACAATCTTGTTCCACTTCCTCCGGCTAAGATAATTCCTTTCATTTTTCAAACCTCCTATGCCTTTATTATATCTTTATTCACTCTTGAGTTCAAATAAAATATCACGTAGTTCCATAGCACGTTCAAAATCAAGATTTTTGGCTGCTTCATTCATTTGAGCCTCTATTTTTTCAATTTCTAATTCTCTTTCTTTCTTTGTCCAAATCTTCTTTTGTTTTTTGTCATCTTTCACTTCAATGGTGACAACTTCAGAAATTGGTTTTTTGATTGTCTGAGGAATTATTCCATGTTCTTTATTATATTCTTCCTGAATAGTTCTTCTTCTTGAAGTTTCATCAATTGATTTTTGCATGGCTTCTGTTACTGTATCAGCATACATAATAACTTTTCCTTTCGCATTTCTAGCTGCTCTTCCGATTGTTTGAATTAAACTTCTTTCATTTCTTAAGAAACCTTGTTTATCTGCATCTAAGATACATATTAAACTTACCTCTGGAATATCAAGCCCTTCTCTAAGTAAGTTAATTCCAACTAAAACGTCATAGATTCCCGCTCTTAAATCATGAATTATTTTTAATCTTTCAAGAGATTTTACTTCACTATGAAGATAGGCTACTTTGATGTTTAATTCTTTTAAATAATTGGTTAGTTCTTCAGACATGCGAATGGTTAAAGTTGTAATAAGGACTCTTTCTTGTTTACTAATTCTATCTCTTACTTCAGATAAAATATCATCAATTTGTCCTTCTGTTTTCCTTACCTCAATTATTGGATCAAGTAAACCAGTTGGTCTAATAATTTGTTCTGTTACTTTGTCTACATGGCTTAGTTCGTAGTCTCCAGGGGTTGCTGAAACATATATTACTTGGTTAATTTTTGATTCAAACTCATCAAATTTTAAAGGTCTGTTATCTAAGGCGCTAGGAAGACGGAAACCATAATCGACTAATGTTTGTTTACGTTGTCTATCTCCATTATACATACCTCTTACCTGTGGTAACATAACATGAGATTCATCAACAACAAGTAAAAAGTCATCAGGAAAGAAACTAAGAAGGGTACTTGGAGTTTCTCCTTCTCCTCTAAGAGCTAAGTGTCTAGAATAGTTTTCTATACCATTACAATAGCCTGTTTCAGCAAGCATTTCCATATCATAATTGGTTCTCTCTCTTAATCTTTGTTCTTCGACTAATTTGTTTTGACTTTTTAGTTCTTCACAACGACTCTCCATCTCTTTTTTTATTCTTGAAATGGCTTCTTCTAGTTTTTCCTCGTTTGTAACAAACAGTGTTGCTGGAGCTATCCGAATAGATTTTATTGTCTTTGTTATACTTCCTGTTAAAGGATCAAATCTTCTTATGGCATCAATCTCATCACCAAACAACTCAATTCTTATTCCACTTGCTCTTTCACTCGCAGGAATAATGTCTATAATATCTCCTTTGGCTCTAAAAGTACCACGGTGAAAATCGATTTCGTTTCGTTCATAGTTCATATCAATTAATCTATTTAAGAGTTTGTTTCTATCCCAAGTATCACCAATGGATAAGAAAAGCATTTTTTTCATGTAATCTTCTTTTTCACCAATTCCATAGATACAAGAGACAGAAGCAACAACAATAGTGTCTCGATGATTGATTAGTGAAGCTGTGGCTGCATTTCTTAGTTCATCAATTTCATCATTAATAGAAGAGTCTTTTTCGATGTAAGTATCAGAGGATGGGACATATGCTTCTGGCTGATAATAATCATAAAAACTAATGAAGTATTCCACATGATTATTGGGAAATAGTTCTTTCATCTCAGCGTAGAATTGTCCTGCTAAAGTTTTGTTTGGTTCTAGGATAAGTGTTGGTTTGTTGCACCTTGCTATTACGTTAGCAATAGTAAAAGTTTTTCCTGTTCCAGTAGCTCCTAAAAGAACTTGTTCTTTTTTGCCATCTTCAATATTTTTTACTAACTCATCAATTGATTTTGGCTGATCTCCACTTGGTTTGTAATTCGATACTAATTCAAACATAAGCTCCTCCTACTTTTTTAAGAGTTTGTAACTCGCCTTAAATTTTATCATTTTTCATTATTAAAGACAAGGTACAGGCTTTTCTCTTTTTATTTTTTATAAAAAAATAGCCTTTCTTTTAAGACTATTTTCTTGAGTTCTTAATTATTTAAACCATATTGTTATTGTACCGAGCAAGCATGCATAGTATATTATCCCAAATAACAGATGAATGATTTTCATGAAAAATATTCTGCCATGAGCAGTTTGTCTATAGGAAAAGGCCATTGCTAAGGTTACTAAAGGGACTATTAAAAGCCCTAGGGTTTTGTTATACACAGCTGGATTAGTACTCACTTTTGTATTCAAACTATATATAAATCCATATGTTCCTAGTAATATACAATATAAATCACAAATTCTATAAAATAGATTTTTAAAGCCTAGGGTATCTGTGATGATATATTCTGCATTATAAATACTCTCTTGTCCATCTATAGGAGTGTATCCAATCGTAATGGCTTTTTTCTTGTTCAAAGGGAGCACCTGTCTGCTAATTATGATTCTATTTTCCTCTTTTATTCTTATTAAACTTTCATAAGACATATTTAAAGCTACATCTAATGTTGTATCACTGACTATCTCATAATCTTCTTCTTTTAGATGTATTTCAGTAACATTCTTTTTATCTTTAAAAGATTTTCCAAATAGTGAAGCAATCAATATAAATGTTGGAAATGTTAAGAAAACTACACTCCCATAAATAAATAATTCTAAATTTTCTAAATCGATGCCTGGAAAATGAAATAAGCATTCTAAAATAGTGAAAATAATAGCTATTGCGGAAAGAATTTTGACAGATTTTGCTCTGCTTTTTATTATCGTCTTTGGAAGATTGTTACTTAGTAAGCAATACATTGTCAATATCGATGCCAATCCTTCCACAACTAGCAATATATACTCCATTCTATTCACCTCTAAATTTATTATACTCTTTTTAAAATTGGTTTTCATTTTCTTTACGGCATTTGACACTTGCCTTTACATTTTTTAACAATACTAAAACTCTTCCTTACTTATTCTTCAACTCGATATTTTTTATTTCTTTTATAATACTATCAACATCTATTTTTTCCAAAGCATATAATTCTTCAACACTTCCATGTTCAATAAAATGGTCTTTTAAACCTAATATTGATACTTCTTGATGATATCCTATTTTATTTAAATATTGAAGTACCTGGCTTCCAAAACCATTAACAATTGTATTATCTTCAATGGTAATAATTTTATATTTTTCTTTAGCAAGTTTTTCTAACATTTTATAATCTAGTGGTTTTACAAATAAAGAATTAATAATCATAATATCTTGTTTACTTTTTTCTTTTGCTTCAAGAGCTTTTTCAACCATTTTCCCAACAGCTAGAATAGCTATTTTTTCTCCTTTGGAGATAACTTCCCATGTTCCGTCTTTTACTTTCTTAATTGGTTTTAATACTTTTTTAGAAGATCCTCTAGGATATCTTATGGATACAGGAGAATTCTTATTTACAGCATAATTTAAAATAGTTTCCATTTCTTCCAAACATTTTGGTACTACAATAGTCATGTTTGGCATCATAGATAGATAAGACAAATCAAACATTCCTTGATGAGTTTCTCCGTCATTTCCAACAAGTCCAGCTCTGTCTATAGCAAAAGTAACATTTAGGTTTGGTAAACATACATCATGAATAACTTCATCAAAGGCTCTTTGGAAGAAGGTAGAATACACCGCGAATACTGGTTTAAAGCCTGATGTAGCAAGTCCTGAAGCAAATGTGGTTGCATGTTCCTCTGCTATTCCTACATCAAAGAAACGCTTAGGAAATTGCTTTTTAAACTCATTTAAACCCGTGCCATCACACATTGCAGCTGTAATTGCTAAAATCTTCTCATCTTTTTTGGCTAGTGATGTTAAGGCATGACCAAAAGATGTAGAATAACTCTCTTTTTGAGGACTTAGAATCTTGCCTGTTTTAATATCAAACTTAGATACGCCATGAAATCTATCAGGATTTTCCATAGCAGGTAAATATCCTAGCCCTTTCTTGGTTGCTACATGAATTACAACTGGCCCAGACAATTTTTTTACTTTTCTTAGTACTCTATCTAATTCTTTTAAATTATGTCCATCAATGACACCAATATATTTAATTCCTAAATCTTCAAAGAACGAAGAATTTACTAAAAGAGATTTTAAAGCACTTTTTAATCTATGTAATGTATTAACCACTTTTCTTTTTTTATCTAATTTTAGATGTACTTTTTCTTTCAATTTATTATATGAAGAAGAAATACGTATAGAGTTAAAATGATTAGAAAGTCCTCCAACATTACCAGAAATAGACATTTCATTATCATTTAGAATAATGATAAGATTTGTTTTATTATCTCCTACATCGTTTAAGGCTTCATAGACCATTCCTCCGGTTAATGCTCCATCGCCAATCAAGGCTATAACATGATGATTTTCTTTTTTTAAATCTCTTGCTCGTGCCAAGCCAAGGGAAGCTGATATTGAAGTAGAACTATGTCCTGTTTCAAAAAAATCATATTTACTTTCTTTTCTTTTGGGAAATCCTGATAGTCCATTTAGTTGTCTTAATGTTGAAAACTTGTCTTTTCTTCCAGTTAGTATTTTATAAACATAACTTTGATGGCCTACGTCAAAAACTATTTTGTCATAATCAAAGTCAAAGTTTCTAAACAATGAAAGAGTTAGTTCTACAATTCCTAAATTGGAAGCTAAGTGTCCTCCTGTTTTAGAAATACTCTCTATTAAGAATTCTCTTATGTCATCAGCAAGAAACGATAATTCTTTATAATTTAAATCTTTTATATCATGAAAGTCATTTATTTTTTCAAGCATAATTACGCCTGCTTTCTTTTTTTGGTGTAGCAATAGTGTACCACAGATTATAAAAAGAGTTCAAGAACTCATTTATTCTTCAACTCTTTTAATCACATATTCTTTAGCTTCTTCCTTACTAATATTTAGAATTATAGCTATCTCATTGTATAGATAGTCTTCTGCTAATTGAAAATATTTATTATCTTTATCACTTATTTTCTTTTTATTTTCAATTCTCTTTTCGTTTCTTAAATAGGTTGTCTTGATAATTGATATTAATCCTTCTCTTTTTCCTTGACTAAGTAACCTTTTATACTCGCTTTCCATTTCTTTGTCACTTACATTTATTATATTAATTTCAGGTATTTTTTTAATCAACTCTTCTAATTCTTTTTGAGTCATTAACTCTTTTATACTTTTACTTTCTACTGGAACAGTAAGTTTTAAAGACTCTTCCTTACAAGGCGTTAATAAGTAACATAGTTTATGTGTAAAATCATTTTCTTTAATATCTATAATTTTACAAACATCTTTTTGATAAATAACATACTCTCCTATCTTTTTCATATTTTTTCCTCCCATAAAAAGCAAAAAGAGCTATTCAACTGGTTTTATGCCAATTAAATAGCTACACGTTGTAATTTTATTATACCACCAAGATGATGTTTTCGTAAGTTTAAAATTATTCTGCTAATTTTTTATAATACTCATATCTTTTTTTAGCTGTCTCTTTATTATCTTGAAGAAGGATTTTAGCTAAGTTTTCATCTTTTAGTTTTAATGCATTGTATCTTACTTCATTGTTTAAGAATTCTTCATATAATTCAAAGTTTGGCTCTTTAGAATCAAGATATAATTTTTCTTCACTTGGATTATAACGCATTAGAATGACATATCCAGAGTCTACCGCAAGTTTTTGTTCTTTTAAAGAACATGACATTCCACCTTTAATTCCTTGCTCAATACAGGTTGAATAAGCAATGACTATGCTTGGACCTTGATGTTCTTCTGCTTCTTTTAAGACTTTAATAGTTTGCATCATGTTAGCGCCTAAACTAATACTAGCTACATAACAATTTGGATATGACATAGCGATTCTAAATAAATCTTTTTTATGGGAACGTTTTCCAAAGTTGGCAAATTCTGCTACTGCACCTATATGAGAAGATTTTGACATTTGACCACCAGTATTTGAGTATACTTCAGTATCAAGAACTAATATTTTGATGTTTTCTTCACTTGATAAAACATGATCTATTCCACCAAAGCCAATATCATATGCCCAACCATCTCCACCTATAGCCCACGTTGTTCTTGCTGGTATATAATCTAGTAGTTCTTTTAATTCTTTAGGTATATCTTTTTTCTCTAATTCAGTTTTAATTTTTTTCGTTATTTCATAATTATTTTCATTATCTAAATATTCTTTGAAAAGTGATTTTAATTCTTCGTTAGATGAAGCCATATTCTCTTTGATAATATTATTTATTCTTTTTCTTTTGGTTTGATATGATAGATGCATTCCAAAACTAAATTCAGCATTGTCTTCAAATAAGGAGTTTGCCCAAGGTATAGAATACGGAGTTGATGGGGCAGAACCTCCATAAATGGAAGAACAGCCGGTGGCGTTTCCAATCACGATTTCATCTCCATAAAGTTGCGTTAATACTTTAATATAAGCTGCTTCTCCACATCCTGCACAAGCTCCAGAGAATTCAAATTTAGGGCTCTTAAACTGACTTCCTTTAATCGTAAATTTAGATACTATTTCAGGATTTTCATGTTTAAATAGTTCTTCTGCTTCTTTAATTTTTTCTTCTTCTATTTCACCAAACTCTAAGGCTTTATGGCCATTTTTTCCTGGACAAGCCTCAATACATAAACCACATCCTGTGCAGTCAGCTTCAGAAATACTAATATAGAAGTGATAGTTATCCGCCCCAATAGCTTTAATTCCTTTCTCTTCTTCTAGTAAGAATGGCCTTATTGTAGCATGTGGACAGACAAAGGAACACATTCCACACTCAATACAATTCTCACTTTTCCACTTAGGAACTCTAGATGAGGTACTTCTTTTTTCATAGGCAGTAAGTCCCCCTTCAAAAGCTCCATTTTTGTAGTTTTTTAATTCACTTGTTGTTAAGGTGTTTCCTAAGCGATGATTCATTAAAGATATAACTGATTGGTTAATATGCCTATCTTTTCCCTTGGTGTATATTAACGTAAATTTATGAACAGATGATAGAGACTCTTTCATAGCATTGATGTTATTATCAACAATCTCTTTTCCTTTGGCCCTAAATTTTTCTTCAATTGATTTACATAAGTATTGTAAAGAGTCTTTTTCGCCTAGTAAATTTAAGATGATAATTTCCATAATTTTACTGATTTTACCAGGAATATGATTTTTTAAAGCAATCGAATCTGCATCAACAGTAATTACTCTTAATTTTTTTTCTTCTATTATTTTGATGTCTTCACTTGTTAGTTTTTTTATTAGAGTGTTTTCATCTTTAGTGTTAATTAGTAAGACACTTCCTTCTTTGGCAGTAGATAACATGTCAAATTTTTGAAAATATTCATCCTTTGTGACTACTGTTAGATTTACATTTGTTACATAGTATGGCGCGTGTATAGGTTCTTTTCCTAGTCTTAAATGAGATACTGTAACTCCACCTGACTTCTTAGAATCATATTCAAAATATCCTTGAACATAGTTTTTTTCGCCTAGGATATGCATAATATCTTTGCTAGCTGAAACCATTCCATCAGAACCAAAACCATATATTTTAATTTCAAAAGCTGGTAAGCTTACTTCATACTCTTCCTCGTCTAAACTTAGATTTGTCAAATCATCTTTAATACCAATCGTAAAGTTTTCTTTTAAATCATTGTCTAACATTTTATAGACTGAATAAATCATTGCTGGAGTTGTATTCTTACTTGACAAACCATATCTTCCTCCAACAATTTCGATATTTTGATTTTTCAAAGATTCAACTACATCAAGATAGAGAGGCTCTCCTGATGCTCCCGCTTCTTTTGTTCGATCTAATACGGCGATTTTTTTTACTGTACTAGGCAAAACTTCTAGCAAATACTTTTTAGAGAATGGTCTATATAAATGAACTTCAACCATTCCTATTTTGTTACCTTTTTTATTTTCTTTATCTACGACAAGTTTTATCGTATCACATACACTTCCCATAGCTATGATGATTTTACTTGCTTCTTTATCTCCGTAGTAGTTAAATGGTTTATAATCCGTTTTGGCTAGCTCGTTAATCTTTTCCATGTAGTGCTCGACTATATCTGGCATGTTTTCATAATCTTTGTTTCTGGCTTCCACACTTTGAAAATAAACATCTTCTGTTTCTGAAGTTCCATATTGTTTTTTATCTCCTAAGTTTAGAGATTGATTCTTAAAATAATCTAATGCTTTTTTATCAACTAAAGAAAGAAGCTCTTCTCTATTTAACTCTTCAACAACATTTAACTCATGAGATGTTCTAAAGCCATCAAAAAAGTGCATAAATGGTAAAGATCCTTTAATTGCAGATAGATGGGCAATAGATGCCATATGATAACATTCTTGTGGATTTGACGAAGCTAGCATACAAAAGCCAGTCTGTCTTGTGGCATAGATGTCTGAGTGGTCTCCAAAGATAGATAAGGCATGTGTTGCAACAGTTCTTGCAGCCACGTGTATTACTCCTGGAAGTCCTTCTCCTGCAATTTTATACATGTTTGGAATCATTAGTAATAGTCCTTGACTGGCTGTAAAAGTTGAGGCTAGAGACCCTGCAAGTAACGAACCATGAAAAGCTCCGGCAGCTCCAGCTTCACTTTGCATTTCAACCACTCTTACTTTATCATTAAATAAGTTATAGTTTTCTTTATTTGCCATCGCATCCATGTTACTTGCCATAGGACTTGATGGAGTTATTGGATAAATACAAGATACCTCACTAAAAAGGTAAGCAGCTTTGCTTGCTGCAGTATTTCCATCCATAATTTGTTTCATATCATCACTCTCTTCTATTCCATTTTACCAAATTGTTCTTATTTTATCTACTAGTTTGTGATATAAATGATTTAAGGAAGCACCTAGGATAACTAGAGGTTTATTTTTTTGATTATCACATTTAAAAAGGCAAAGTCAACTTGATACTTTGTCTTATTTTGACATAAAATGTTATTCTATGGTTTAGAGATGACCGCCCTAAATGTGGCTGCACTAGCCGGTCCACCTGTTATGTAAGGATAATCAAATAGGCCTGCTGCCCCACCAGCAATAGAACTAGCCCCACGATAAATCCATGGATTATTAAAATCTATTAAATAATTAAAATCGCCATACCAACTTGAACCAGTATAACTTTGAAAACGTGTCAATGTTTCTCTTGTGGCATCCCCTAAATGATATCTTGCATAGGCTTCTTCCACACTTAAATATCCTGCTCCAGAAGTAGCGTTTGGATCATAGTAATTATAAGTTTCATAATACTTTTCTTCGGGTAAAGTACTAGTAGTAAATCCACTTTCTTTTAATAATGGTGTTGAATTGTCAGATGCATACATAACGCCCATAACATATTCTGATGTTCCACCTGACATATCATATATGCCATAAATATTTCCAGTCGTTGAAGCATTAACTCCATTTGTCGTCCAATCATATCCTGATTCACATGCTGTTTTATTGGCATTTTGCTGGGCGTTTACAGTTGTACCAGCACATCCTGTAATACTTGGACCTATTTGTGGTTGATTGCTATTCTGCTGCGTTAAGTTTCCATATCCTGTGTTAATATTATTTATCCAGACTTCACATCCTGAAGATATGCAGCTGCTATTATCAATATATCTTCCATATATTGAGTGAGAAAGGTACGCTACTGCTCCCCATTCCATATTTTTCATCACGTGAGTGTCTGTTGTGCTTTTGTTTATTCCATAAGTTGTACTACTCATATTATATAAACTATAAAACATTTTAGAAACATTTATATTAGTTAAAGATACTTGGTTTGGTAAGATTGTTGGTAAAGCCTCACTTCCACTCGTTTCAAACTTTCCTACCCATATTCCATTTAGTTCAGTCTCTCCAAAAGTAAACGCTGGGTGGGTTAACCATTCTCCATTAGTACTGCCACTCGATTTAGTTTTATCTTTACTCTCAAATTCTATCTCAATTGCTTGAGGAGTACTTGTCCCCATTGTTGCATTCCATAGCTTATATCTATATCTTGGAATCCACACATACATTTGAAGTAAATCATTAACGTCAATAGTTACATTTGTTTTGACACTTTCATCAGAATTAAAATACTTATTTCTGATAGTTGTATCTGAATATTTTATTAGAGCTGCATTTGCCCAAGCGTGAGTACCATAATCATACCAAGAGTCTGTTGAAATATCCGCTGTTTTC